>MAAC01009588.1_pt1 | contig 53086 bp, 51 predicted proteins | sample 1115981 | NCBI WGS metagenome assembly MAAC01 (sample SAMN04961126, study PRJNA320927) | seawater metagenome | isolation source: sample BD02T64 sea water enriched with oil for 64 days | place: USA:Gulf of Mexico | collected 2013-07-27 | reverse complement strand
CTTAAAAACTGTCTTTAACAACCGTCTCGCCGTTTGGAGATGCGCATTATAGGCACTTCACAAACCAGGTCAATGCCTTTTTTCGGTTTATTTGAATATTATTTATAAGTCTTTGTTATCAATAGATTTTAGTTTCAACACAACATTAGATCTTTGCTGGCATGCGACGGCCTTATCCGTTAAGCATCAATATTAGCCTACCTACTATTGATCACACTTACGCTTGCACCCCGCGCTCAAGCTCGCCTTGTTTATCCAATACGCGTTTGACGATTTTTCCGGCAGCGTTTTTAGGTAGGCTTTCTAAAAAGATGACCTTGCGTGGAACTTCGTAATTAGCTAGGTGCTGCCTACACCAGCTGCGAATATCAGCAGCATCTGATTCATACCCCTCTCTAATGACCACGTAGGCAACAGGGATCTCACCGTGCGTTTTATCAACCCGCCCAATAACAGCTGCTTCTGCTATCGCGTCTAATCGGTACAGCACCTCTTCTATTATTCTTGGGTATACGTTCATGCCATTAACGATCACCATATCTTTTTTTCTATCTAAGATACTAAAGTAACCATCCTCATCCTCATTACCCAAATCACCGGTTAAAAACCAGTCGCCACGGAAAGACTCATCCGTTGCTTTCCCCATCCGCCAATACCCCTTCATAACACTGGGGCCACGTACTGCAATTTCACCTATCTCACCGTATGGAAGCTCTTTACCCTGCTCATCAATTATTTTCATTTCTACATTAGGTACCGGTAAACCAACCGTGCCTATCTTCCTTACTCCACCTATTGGGTTCACACATGTAACCGGCGAGCATTCTGTTGGCCCATCTCCCTCATAAATAGCCAGGTTAAACTTACTCTCAAACCTATTTAGCACATCGACCGGCATTGAAGCACCGCCAGAGATGCACATCCGCAAGGATTCAAAACGCGACGTTTTGTCATCATGGGTATTCAGCAAGACATTAAACATACTTGGAACCCCTAGAAATACCGTCGCCTTCGTTTGCTCAATGACTTTTGATAACTTATCCACCTCAAATCTAGCCATCGGCACAAAACAACAGCCGTGTGTCAACGGCGTCAACATCCCAACCGTTGCTGCAAAGGCATGGAACATGGGTAACACCAACATGACAACATCCTCCCCTTTCCGCCATTTCATGGCCTGATACACACTTGACGTATTGGCGATTAAGTTACGGTGCGTCAACATCGCACCTTTTGGTTTACCCGTGGTGCCGGAAGTATACAAAATAGCGGCCAAATCATTCTCGGCATCTATATCTACCGCAGGCAACACACCGTCATTATCGAAAATAGAGTTCCAAGCGGTAGCTTCGGTCGTCGGCTCATTAATACACAGGTCAAACATCGAGTGGTTAAGCATGGGTTTTAGTTCATCAACCGTACTTTGAAGGCTCTGATGGTAGATCAACCCTTTCACAGTGGCGTTAGTTAGCACATAACAAATCTCTGCGGCCTTCTGTAGCAGGTTAACCGGCACCACAACCGCCCCTACTTTAATGATTGCCATATAACATATGGCGAATTCAACACTATTAATGCAATATAGCGCGACCCTATCCCCCTTAGATACTGATTTTTTAACCAAGCCCAGCGCCAATTTATCAGATGCGATTTTTAGCTCACTGAATGTATACCTTTTGCCCGTATCGACAACAGCTATATTATTCGCGTATTCAGTAGCAGCTAGGTCAAAAGCATTCCCTAGGGATAATTGTTTATTCATCAATAGACTCTCTTAATGTCTTAAGTAGCGAACTTAGTCGCGTTTGGTTTAATTTTGCCAGGCTCTCTTTCACAATTGCCATCTGCTGCATTAAATTATTCACGACAAGAACTTCATGCGCAAAGGGTAATACCGCGGCGAACTCAGCTGTGCAACTCCTTTTGAATAAGCTATATATTATGACGCTCAATTCAAAGGCCGCCAAAGCCCCATCACGTCTTAACGCCTGCTCTTCTATCACCGGCAGGCATGGGTAACAATCCACTAACGCTTGAGCAAACAGGCCCGATGATTTTTCCTTAAGAAGCCGGCCTTTTGTTGATTTAACCGGCACCGAGTTAAGACCACAACTCGGTGAGCGAGTTGTTAATACGAAGCCCGCTAGTTCTTGCAAGCCTGGCAGACTTGTTTCAATAAAAGAAGTGATTGTATCTGTGACATCAAGCGAAGAATCATCACGCCCCAACATCCTTATCTCAGCGGGGAGCCTTACTAATTCAACCGGCGGTCTTGGCACAGTCAGACCCGCATCAACTTCCGGACACACCGAGACCAACTCGAAACGCTCCGCTAGTTCTTCATTACAAATGCGAGAATATTTACCAGCTCCATCGTAACGGACCCTCTGACCCTGCAAACAGCGGCTTATTCCAATCTTAATCGTTTTCAACGGTTGGCCTTATAAGAAGTAATTTATAAACTCAGCCTATTCCATACAGGGATTATTTATCAGGCGTAGAGCAGGTAGTAATTTGTTAGCTCATTAGCCGCGATCACAACCGCAGCCTGCATCAGTGAAAGCAGCTCCAACTCCCTTTTGACAGTCACTGTAGTAGCCAGTTAAAACATGATAAACGTACGGGCTACGAAAGCTGAACATCGTCAAATCAAGCAAAAAACGCCACTCTATACGAAAGAACCATCTATCGAAGAAAAACAATGACAAAATCGTGTGGATTTATGGCTTTTCTCAGCTGTATATAGCCTGGAAACACAACTGAGGACAGGTTATTTGAACCCCGTATAAACTAAAAGTTCAGGCCAAGACTGGACTGAACTTTTAGAGTTAATTATTTTACAATGCGCAACGCGGGTTGCTTAGGCGCAGTTTTAGTCTTCGGCGCCGGTGGTTCCGGGTCATTATCTGGTGGCAGGTCAATACCAAACTGCTCATCAAACATCATTCCCTTACCATTCTCCTTAGCATAGGCCGCTAATATCGCGTTTATTGGTACATATATATTTTCCGAACGACCCGCAAAACGCGCTGAAAATGAAATCGCATCATTATCAATAAACCAGTTTTGAATCGCGTCTGGATGCGTATTGAGTACGATCCTATCATCAGAAATATATGACTGAGGAACCTCTACGCCTTCATAAATAGCATCAACTAAAAGGTACGGGGTAAAGCCATTATCGACAATCCAATCGTACAGCGCTCTAACCAAATAGGGTTTTAATGGACTCATCTCAACAACAAGTTTAAGAAGCCATTAACTCATGACTTTCCATCATGTCACGCTCTTCACTGCTCAGGCTCTCTCTAAACGTTTCACGAGATGTCACCAAGGCTATGTAGTTCTTAATCGCCACAGCTTCCTTAGGGAATTCGATGCCATAGAGAGGTAAACGCCATAATAAAGGCGCAAGAACACCATCAACTAATGAAAACTCATCACTCAAGAAATACTTATTCGCCTCAAACAAAGGCAACGCAGCAATCAAGTTTTCACGTAATAGCTTTTTAGCTTTTGCCGCTTTTTTCTCACCGGCATTGATAACGTCATCTAACAATGTATACCAGTCTTTATCAATTCGATGGATAAGTAAGCGAGAACGCGCTCTCGAAACAGGGTCAATCGGATATAAAGGTGGATGCGGAAAACGCTCATCCAAATATTCCATAATGATTCTTGAGTCGAATAAAGCCAAGTCACGGTCGATAAGAATAGGCAAGGTGCCGTACGGGTTCAACTCCTGAAGGTCCTCAGGAAACTCTTTACCGTCAACAAATTCAACATCTGCTGAGGCATTCTTTTCACACAAGATAAAACGCGCTCTATGACTATAGTGACATAAAGGGTCAGAAAAAAGTGTCATGATTGATTTTCTATTTAGTGCATTTATCATTGTTTCTTCCAGTTTATTTAAAACAAAAAAGAGCTTTGCGGTTAGACAAAGCTCTTCAATTAAAGATCAAACTTTATTTAGTGAATGTCTTTCCAATACTCTTTTTTCAGGAAGTAAAAGATAACAATCATTAAAAATATGAACGCTAAAACCTTGCCACCCAAACGCTGACGTTCAAGTTTAGCCGGCTCACCCATATAAGTCATAAAGTTGACCAGGTCATGCATTGCTTGATCATACTCTTCGGCATTCATACGGCCAGCCTGAGCAATTTCCAACCCAGAGATAACACTACGAGTATTACCGTCTGCGCCTTCAACATCTTTATAAACTGCACGCTGCAAGCCTTGTAAATCGGCTAACACATGCGGCATACCTACTTTAGGGAATAACAAGTTATTAACCCCAAACGGGCGAGACTCATCGATATAAAAACTTTTCAAGTAAGTATACAACCAGTCAGAACCTCTAGACCTAGCAATTAAAGACAAGTCGGGAGGGTTAACACCAAACCAATTTTCCGCATCTTCAGCTCGCATTGAGATTCCCATCCCATCGAAGATTTTCTCACCGGTAAACATCAGGTTTTGCTCCACTAACTCAGGTGGAATAGCCAAGTCTTCAGCCATTCTAGAGTAACGAAGCTGCTTAGCCGAGTGACAACTTAAACAGTAGTTTACAAAATATTTCGCGCCTCTTTGTAGTGATGCCTTATCACTCAAGTCAACGTTTGCTTCTTCTAGATGAATTGAACCACTCGAGGCAAATACTTGCGGCGACAGTAGCACGCATAAAGCTATTATAATTTTTTTCATTTCTCGTCCACCCTCTCTGGAACATATTCATCTTGAGCCAAGTTGGAATAGAATGGCATCAGTAAGAAAAATGCGAAATAAACTATCGAAAAGAACCTTGAGAAAAATGTTCCTACCGGCGTTACTGGTTGCATACCGAAGTAACCCAAACCAATAAAGCTGATAACAAACGCAACAATCGCAGCTTTAAACACGGGCCCTCTATAACGTATTGATTTATTCACGCCTCGATCCAACCAAGGCAACAAGAATAAAACAACAATCGCCGCACCCATGGCCACTACTCCTAAGAACTTATCAGGAACCGCACGCAAGACCGCATAAAATGGCGTGAAATACCACACTGGCGCAATATGATCAGGCGTTTTCAACGGATTAGCCGGTATGAAGTTCGCGTGTTCAAGGAAGTAACCGCCCATTTCAGGCATATAAAAAATAATCAGCGCAAAGAAGAACAAGAATACGGCTACACCGACTAAATCCTTCACTGAATAATATGGGTGGAATGGAATACCATCCAAAGGAACCCCTTTGTCATCCTTATGCTTCTTAATCTCAATCCCTTCAGGGTTATTTGAACCCACCGCGTGTAGGGCTACGATATGCATAAACACCAAGATAACCAGCACCAATGGAATAGCAATAACGTGGAACGCAAAGAATCTATTTAGGGTGGCATCCGAAATAACGTAATCGCCTCGTAACCACAAAGCTAGATCTTCCCCAACATAGGGAATTGCACCGAATAAAGATACGATCACCTGTGCACCCCAGTAAGACATTTGCCCCCAAGGTAATAAGTAACCCATGAACGCTTCAGCCATCAATGCGACATAAATAATCATGCCGAAGATCCAAACCAATTCACGAGGTTTTTTAAACGATCCGTAAATCAAACCACGGAACATATGTAAATACACCACCACAAAGAACGCCGAAGCCCCCGTTGAATGCATATAACGAATCAACCAACCCCATTCAACATCACGCATGATGTACTCAACCGAATCAAACGCAAGTTTTGCATCGGGTTTGTAATGGATCGTTAGGAAGATACCGGTAATAATTTGGTTAACGAGTACCAACATCGCTAACGAGCCGAAGTAATACATCCAGTTAAAGTTTTTTGGTGCGTAGTATTCAGCTAGGTGCTCATTCCACACCTTCGTTACTGGAAATCTATCATCCATCCAACATAACGCATTTTTCAACATGCCACTCATTATGCTTGCCCTCCTTCTGAACCTATTATAATTCGGCTATCTGTGATGTATTCATGCGGCGGAACAACTAAGTTCAACGGCGCAGGTACACCGGCAAACACACGGCCGGATAAATCAAATTTCGAACCATGGCAAGGGCAGAAAAAGCCGCCTTTCCATTCAGGACCTAAGTCCTCAGGTGCCACTTCAGGTCTAAATGTCGGTGAACAACCTAGGTGAGTACAAATACCAACGGCTAAAAACACTTCCGGCTTAATCGATCTGCCACTGTTTTTGCATGATTCTGGCTGCTCAGACTCGTTAGATTCTGGGTCACGCAGGTAATCACCCTCTGCGTTCAATTCTGCCATGACTTCCGGAGTTCGCTTCAATACCCAAACAGGCTTACCACGCCATTCCACACGAATCAATTGCCCGGGTTCTAACTTAGCGATATCCGCTTCAACCGGCGCACCGGCTGCTTTCGCCCGATCACTAGGGTTCATTGATGATAAAAATGGTACCGCAACATACGCCGCACCAACACCCGTTACCGCAGTAGCAGCAGCCGTTAAAAACAAACGCCTACGCTTATCTACTACTTGTTCGCTCATTAAACCCTCCGTAAAATCATCGCCAATTGCTACCGTAGTTCCCTCGACAGCTCTTATTTGACGTGATTCTAGCATATTTATTTAATTTATTGGGCGCACCGCAAGGCTCCCCACCGATAAAACACGCAAAAACTTTAGCTGCTAAACAGCTAATTATTTAGTGTTTAATATAATATTCAACTGCTTACAAAAAAGTACATTCTCTTCCGCTGAACCGACGGTGACCCGCAAACAGTTATCTGGCAAACCACTCACCACACCCATTTTTTTAATTAACAGCCCAGCTTCTTTCAGCGCTTCAAAAACACGTTCGGCCGAATCATCAAGCAATGTAAACAGAATAAAGTTAGCCTTGCTTGGGAACACCCGAATACCTGCAAACCCCGTCAATGTCTTCAATAATTCTTCACGCTGCTGACAAATCACCGCCGCCTGCGCATTCAATACATCAATATGCTTAAATGCAAAACTAGCCGTCAACTGGGTAAAACTGTTTATATTATAAGGCAGGCGTATTTTCTCTAACTGCTGCAAAGTCTGCTTGGCACCCACAAGAAAACCCAAACGAAGCCCAGCAAGACCTAATTTTGACACCGTTCGCATGACCAGCACGCGCTCTAAACCTTTAATTTGATTTAAGTAGCTCTTATCGGCGAAGGGCTGATAAGCCTCATCAATAACAACCAAGCCGTCGCTAGCCTCGATGATCGCCAGTAAATCAGCGTCATCAAATAAATTCGCGGTCGGGTTATTCGGGTAGGCCAAAAATATAACCGCCGGCTGGTGTTGCTTGATTGACGCTAGCATCGCCGGCATATTTAAGCTGAAGTCGCCATTTAACGGCACCCCAACAAACTCCACACCCAAAGACTTCGCAATATGTTGATACATCACAAAACTAGGGGTCGGCGCCATCACACAGACGTCCTTTTTCATCGCCATAATGATCAGCTGGATCAACTCATCCGAGCCATTCCCCAACACCACCTCGAGTTCATCGTCCACCGCAAAGCATTCGCGTAACTGCACAACCAGTTCGGTTGCCGCGGGGTCAGGGTAGCGATTAGGCTCGACACTCGCCATCAACTCAAGCCACTGATCCTTCATTTCAGGCGGCCAGCTAAAAGGATTTTCCATCGCATCAAGCTTTACCATACCCGTTGCGACAGGCACGTGGTAAGCACTCATTTGCTTGATTTCAGGACGAATAAAGTCGTCTATATTCAATTTATTTTGCACCTTATTTAGTTCTTTAATTGACGGAATTCAGCAGATCGAGCGTGTGCATCCAAGGACTCGCCACGCGCGAGAACAGAAGCTGTTTCAGCCAAAACTGAGGCGCCTTGCGCACTGCAGTTGATCATACTCGATCTCTTTTGAAAATCATAAACACCCAAGGGTGAGGAAAAACGCGCCGTTGCCGAGGTGGGTAATACATGGTTTGGCCCCGCGCAATAATCACCAAGCGCTTCTGGCGTATAGCGACCCAGAAAAATAGCCCCCGCGTGTTTTATTTTTTCCGCCCAAGACTCAGCGTCATCGACAGATAGCTCTAAATGCTCTGCTGCGATGGTGTTCGCAAGCTCAATTGCCTGCTCTTCGCTTGCAGCATAAATTAACGCCGCCCTAGATTCTATCGAGGCCTTAATGACATCGGCGCGAGCCAGAGTCGGCAATAGCCGCTCCATACTGCTTTTCACCGCATCAATAAAGTCTAGATCGAGTGATATTAAAATTGATTGGGCGTTTTCATCGTGCTCAGCCTGCGAAAACAAGTCCATCGCAATCCAATCGGGATTGGTTTTTCCATCGCAAATAATGAGAATTTCAGAAGGGCCTGCCACCATATCGATACCGACTTGGCCAAACACCATCTTTTTTGCCGTCGCCACATAGATATTACCAGGACCGACAATTTTATCGACTGCCGGCACCGACTCCGTACCATAAGCCAACGCCGCTACCGCTTGCGCGCCACCGACCCTAAGAACCTTATCAACCCCCGCTAAATAAGCGGCTGCCAACACAATATCATTCAACTCACCGTTCGGCGTTGGGCTAACCATGATAATTTCTGCCACTCCCGCCACTTTTGCCGGAATCACATTCATCAACACCGACGAAGGATAGGCCGCCTTGCCACCGGGCACATACACACCGACTCGCTCAAGCGCTGTCACTTTTTGCCCTAGCTGATTGCCCAGCTCATCGGTAAAACCCCATGATTCTAAGGCCTGATGCTCAGCATAAGTCCGCACCCTATCCGCGGCAGTGGTAAGCGCCTTAATTTGCTCCGCCGGCAGAGACTCCCATGCTGCTTTTAACTGTGACGACTCAATCATCACATCAGCGGCCGTTATCGGCCAGCGGTCAAACTGCTCGGTATAAGCTAATAAGGCTGCATCCCCACGCTTGCGCACATCGCCGATAATCTCAGCCACACGCTGATAAATGGATGCATCGTCCTCAGCATCCCAGGCCAGCAAATCCTTCAATGACTCGCTAAAACCCGCATCCGACACCTTTAAGGTCCTGACATTCATCTCTTAGCGCCTATTCGTTACAGCGGTGTCCAGTTTCTTAATCAAAGACTTTATTTGCTGATGTTTCATCTTCATCGAAGCTTTATTAATAACCAGCCTCGAACTGATATTCATAATAAGGTCGAGTGGCTCCATACCGTTTGCCTTCAAGGTGTTACCGGTATCAACCAAATCCACGATACAATCAGCCAAACCGACAATAGGCGCCAGTTCCATCGAGCCGTACAGCTTAATCACCTCGATTTGCTGACCTTTCTTGGCAAAATACTGTTCCGTTAACGAAACATATTTAGAGGCCACCCTAATTTTCCCCGATGGCAGGTCTTGCCCCGTCACAATGGCCGTCATTAAACGACACTTGGCAATATTTAAATCCAAGGGCTCGTACAAGTTGTCGCTATTATGCTCAACCAATACATCCTTACCCGCGATACCCACATCGGCCGCACCGTATTCAACAAAGGTTGGCACATCGGTTGCCCGAATAATCACCAAATTAACCTCTCCACAAACACTCGGAACGATCAATTTTCGGGTTTTCGCTAAATCCTCGGAGGGCTCAATTCCAGCCTCCGCCAGTAATGGCAAGGTATCTTTTAAGATCCGGCCTTTTGAAATGGCAATTGTTAACATGACTTTTTAACTCGGTACTCGGCGAATTGAACCACCCAGTAGAGCTATTTTCTCCTCAATACATTCATAACCACGATCGATGTGATAGATACGCTCTATCACCGTTTCACCCTTAGCAACCAAACCAGCAATCACCAAACTCGCCGACGCCCGAAGGTCAGTCGCCATCACCGTTGCGCCCTGCAACGATTCCTTGCCCTCACAAATCGCCGTATTACCTTCGAGCTTAATATCCGCACCGAGGCGCTGCAATTCATGCACGTGCATAAACCTATTTTCAAAAATCGTTTCGGTAATCACCGAAGTCCCCTCCGCCAACGTATTCAGCACCATGAACTGGGCCTGCATATCCGTCGGGAAACCAGGGTAGGGCGCGGTCTTGAAAGAAACGGCCTTCGCTCGTTTGCCATGCATGTCCAGCGTTATCCAATCCTCACCTACCGCAATATCTGCTCCCGCCTCAACCAGCTTAGATATCACCATATCCAAGGTCGATGGGTCGACATCTTTTAGCTTGATTTTACCCGCTGTGGCCGCTGCCGCCACCAAGTAGGTACCCGCTTCAATCCGGTCTGGCAAAATATCATAGACTAGACCTTTGGTTGCTAGACTAGTAACCCCTTCTATCACCAACGTATCGGTACCGATACCGCTAATTTTCGCACCCAACGCGTTCAAGAAATACGCCAAGTCGCTAACTTCTGGCTCACGCGCGGCATTTTCAATAATGGTTGTGCCTTCTGCTAGCGTCGCCGCCATCATTAAATTCTCGGTACCGGTCACGGTCACCATATCGAGCACTAAACGCGCACCTTGCAAACGCTCACAGGAAGCATGGATATAACCATTTTCCACACGAATCTCAGCACCCATCGCTTCTAAGCCTTTCAAGTGAATATCCACTGGACGAGAGCCAATCGCACAACCACCTGGTAATGACACTTCAGCCTTACCATAACGCGCCAATAACGGACCGAGCACGATAATCGAAGCACGCATAGTTTTCACTAACTCATAGGGTGCTTTAAAAGAACTAATCGTCGAGTTATCCACTTCGACACGCATCTTTTCATCCACCGATAACTGCACACCCATCTGCCCTAACAGGCTCATCGTGGTGGTAATATCGTGTAAATGTGGCACATTACCGACCACCACTGGGTGTTCAGCTAATAACGCTCCTGCCAGAATCGGCAAAGCGGCGTTTTTCGCCCCTGAAATACGAATATCACCCGCAAGCGGCCCGCTACCTTGAATAATCAACCTATCCATCTATCTCTATACCTACCTTATTTACCTGTTCTTTAACTAACGGTAAGACTTGTTCCAGCCCACCGACTCGCGCAATATCTAGCATTTGTTGCGGCACACCCTTAAAACTTATCGCCTGAGAGGATTTTTTTGCCATCGACATCCACTCGACGAGCAGGGCCAAACCAGCACTATCCACTTTTTCAACCGCACTCAGGTCAAACACCAGTTCTCCCTCGCCATTAAAAAAAGCAGTCGAGTTTTTTAACAAACCAGTCACTTCAGCAAAACCCAAGCGCCCCGACACCGCGATATCACCCCGGCCACGTTCACTCAATTGCATATCCGCCATCAACAAGCTCTCTTATCTATCATTCGTCTTCAGAGTCAGAACTAAACAAGAACTGACCAATAATTTGTTCTAACACCAAGGCCGACTGAGTCAACTCAAGCATACTACCTTGTTGCAATAACTCATCTTCGCCACCAGCTTCTAAGCCAATATACTGTTCGCCTAACAAACCGGCGGTCAGAATACTGGCACTACTATCGCTAGGCAGCTGGTCATATTTAGATTCAATCTGCATCGTAACCAAGGCTTCAAATGACTCTGAATCGAAGTTAATCGCCGTTACCCGACCAATCTTAACCCCTGCTATAGATACAGGAGCCCGCACCTTCAGACTCCCTATGTTCTCAAAACTCGCCGTCACCTCGTAGCCTTCATCACCGTTCAGTCCGCCTAGATTACTAACCTCCATAGACAGAAAAAACATCGCGACAAAACCCATCGCTACAAAAAATCCCACTAAAATCTCAATCGATCTTGATATATGCATACTAGATATCTCCAAACATCAATGCAGTTAAAATAAAGTCTAACAATAAGACGGCAAACGCCGAATGAACCACCGTACGGGTGGTTGCTCGACTCACTCCTTCCGAAGTGGGAATCGCATCATAACCCTCAAACACGGCAATCCAAGTCACTACCCAGCCAAAGACGATACTTTTAATCAAGCCATTCATAATATCTTGATTAAAGTCGATTTTTGCTTGCATCTGCGACCAGTAGCCGCCTTCATCGATACCCAACAAACCCACACCGATGAAATACCCGCCTAAAATACCAACCGCACTAAATAAGGTCGCCAGTATCGGCATTGACAACAAACCCGCTAAAAAACGCGGCGCCATAATTCTTGCGACCGGATCCACCGCCATCATTTCCATGCCTGATAGCTGCTCTGTCGCCTTCATCAAACCAATTTCTGCCGTTAGCGCCGAACCGGCACGCCCAGCAAATAAAAGCGCAGCAACCACGGGCCCCAACTCTCTAACTAAGGAAGCCGCGACCATTACCCCGAGCATCCCTTCCGCACCAAAATCAGACAGGGTATAGAAACCCTGTAATGCCAGCACCATGCCAACAAACAGTCCCGCAACCACGATTAATGAAAAGCTAAGCACCCCGACCGAGTGTAGCTGCGCGACCAATAAACGAGGCCGAACCAACACACTCGGGATACACAGTAAAATATTAATGAAAAAAACCGCTCCACGTCCTAAGCGCTCAAACATACCTAGCGAGCGAGCACCTAGACCTTGCAAATAACCAACCATTACACCACCCTCATCTTCACTCGTTTACACCCAATAAATCACTCGCATACTCGCGCGCGGCATAATGAAAAGGCACGGGGCCATCAGCCATTCCCTGCATAAATTGCTGCGACCACTGCGATTCGGATTGCGCCAAGTCCGCTGGCGAACCGTGGTCAACAACCTTTCCATTCGACACGAGGTAGACATAATCGGCGATCGCACAGGTTTCCTGTACATCATGGGAGACGACAATGCTAGACAAGCCCAGCGCATCATTTAGCACCTTAATCAGCTGCACCAACACCCCCATCGAGATAGGGTCTTGTCCGGTAAACGGCTCGTCATACATGATCATCATAGGATCCAAGGCTATTGCCCTCGCTAGCGCTACTCGCCTCGCCATACCCCCAGATAACTCAGACGGCATTAAATCTCTCGCACCACGCAACCCCACCGCTTGTAACTTCATCAGCACTAGATGGCGAATCATCGTCTCGGGCAATTTTGTATGCTCACGCAACGGGTAAGCGACATTGTCAAACACCGAAATATCGGTGAGCAACGCTCCACTTTGGAATAACATACCCATTCTTTTTCGCAGTTTATACAATTCAGCGTGCCGCAGCTTATGGACATCACGCCCATCCACTTCAATCGAGCCTTTGCTCGGTCTCAATTGCCCACCGATCAGCTTCAGCAAAGTTGTTTTGCCGGTGCCACTAGGGCCCATGATCGCCGTCACCTTGCCACGCTGGATATCCATATTCACCCCATCGAAGATCAACTTCGATCCACGCGAGAAATGAACGTCTCTAATTTTTATTAAGGGTTTATTCTCTGTCACTTCCAATTTCCTATTTGCCTGCATTGCCACTAAAATTGAGCCCAACGCATATTGCACAATGAATCGGACATTGTCCCCACCTTATTATTGCGCGTCAATCTGAACTTTCACTATTGTAAAGCATCTATCACCTAAACACCCAGACAGCCATGTTTGTGCGCTAAAGCTATTTTGTGCGACAATAAACACCGCTGTAACCAAACTATCCCCCCATACTTATGCTAATCAACATAGCTGCGATACTAGCCGGCTTCGTCTTTTTAATATTTTCCGCTGATTTTTTTGTTAAAGGCACCTCGGCTATCGCCCGAAACTTTGGCATATCACCGTTAATTATCGGCCTAACCATCGTAGGACTAGGCACCTCCGCCCCCGAAATGTTGGTGGCGGCAATGGCCTCGGCTCAAGGCAATGCAGGCCTGGCAATGGGTAACGCCATTGGTTCAAATATTGCGAATATCGGTTTAGTACTAGGCACCACCGCCCTGATTGCCCCGATTCTAATTAAATCGTCCATCCTCAGGCGAGAGCTACCTATTTTATTAGCGATATCCATAGCGAGTTATTTACTGGTCATAGACGGCGACTTATCACGTATAGATGGTCTTATCCTGCTATCTGGGCTGATTGCTTTCATGTACTGGTTACTGCGCAGCGCTCGACAAAGCTCCCCCCAGCACAGTGATGCACTTGAGCTTGAATTCAGCGATGAAATCCCCGCCGACCTGCCGAACTTAAACGCCTTCTTATTCTTTCTTGCCGGCTTAGTTGGGCTTATCGCCAGCTCAAAGCTACTGGTCTGGGCGGCCGTCAATATTGCGGTCGCATTTGGCATCAGCGATTTAGTGATCGGCTTGACCATTATCGCCATCGGCACCAGCTTGCCTGAACTGGCCGCCTCGGTCGCCAGCGTACTTAAAAAAGAACCCGACTTGGCGATTGGCAACATCATCGGCTCAAACGCCTTTAACTTACTGGCCGTTTTTTGCTTACCCGGCCTCATCCACCCCTCCGCGGTAGAGTCAGCACTCATCACTAGGGACTTTCCGCTGATGCTCGGTTTCACTTTATTACTGTTCTTCTTCTCCTACAGTTTTAACGGTCAACCCAAAATCAATCGTTTAAAAGGCGGCGTGTTTATGCTACTTTTCTTCGCCTACCTAGGCAAAGTGTACCTAGATACCCTTGGATAATCGCTCATTACAGAAAGAGAAGCATGCCCATTAACAATCAACAACGAGACAAACTAAAACAACTCGGCATGGCGGTGGTTAACACCGAAGCTGAGGCCATCGCTGGCCTACGCCACCATATCAACGACAACTTCGCCCACGCCTGTCAACTGATGCTCGCCTGCGAAGGCAAGGTCGTGGTCATTGGGATGGGGAAATCCGGACATATCGGCAGCAAAATTGCCGCCACCCTCGCCAGCACGGGAACCCCTGCATTTTTCATTCACCCAGGTGAAGCCAGCCATGGCGACCTCGGGATGATCACCAAAAATGATGTTGCCATAGCGCTATCAAACTCGGGGGAAACCGGCGAGGTACTCAGCATTCTTCCTATTATCAAACGCTTGGGTGTGCCGTTAATTTCGATCAGCGGCAACCCTACGTCGACGTTGGCCACCCTCTCCGACGCCGCGATTGACGCTAGCATCGAAAAAGAAGCCTGCCCATTAGGGCTCGCCCCAACCTCTAGCACCACCGCCGCCCTAGTCATGGGCGACGCACTCGCCATCGCCCTACTCGAAGCACGCGGCTTTACCGAAAAAGACTTCGCTTTATCGCACCCTGGCGGCAGCCTTGGGCGACGCTTATTACTGCACGTCAGCGATATCATGCACCAAGGTGACGATATCCCCATCATCGAACAACAGCAACTGGTCAGCGCAGCTCTATTAGAAATGACTGAAAAGAAACTCGGTATGACCGCCATCGTTAATTCAACGGACGAACTCGTTGGCATTTTCACCGATGGCGACCTTCGACGCATGCTAGAAAACAATACCGACATCCATAATACCGAAATACGACAAGTGATGACCGCGGGCGGCTCAACCATCGGCTCAGGACGCTTAGCCGTTGAAGCCCTCCAGCTCATGCAAGATAAACAAATAAACGCGTTATTAGTTATCGACAATAAGAAACTAGTGGGCGCACTCAATATGCACGACATGCTTAAAGCGGGACTCTCATGATTGAATTAACAACCGACTTCCAACAACGCGCGCAAGCCATCAAGTGCGTCATTTTTGACGTAGACGGGGTACTGACCGACGGTAAATTATTTTTCGACCTCAATGGCCAAGAGTATAAGTCGTTCCACGCACAAGACGGCCAAGGCCTCAAACTTTTACAACAAAATGGCATCGACGTTGGTATCATTTCGGGGCGCTCATCGCCTATCGTAACAAGACGCATGGAAAACCTCGGTATACAACACGTTTACCAAGGGCAAGAAAACAAAACGGCCGCCTTTAATGACTTATTGCAAAAACTAAACTTAGGCCCCGAGCAAGTTGCTCACGTCGGCGATGATTTACCCGACCTCGCGTTAATGACACGAACCCGTCTCGCCATTGCCGTACACGACGCCAACCCATCTATCCTCCCCTACTGCCAGGGGCAAACCAGCCGAGCAGGTGGCCACGGCGCCGCGCGAGAAGTTTGTGACGCTATCTTAAGCGCGCAAGGAAAACTTGAACTCGCCGTACGCTTATTCAGCGATCGCTAGATAATCAAGATGAATTACTCAGCTAAAATTGTGCTCTGCTTGCTCGCCGCGATAACGTGGTGGCTGGCTTTTATGCAACAAACTGAGCCTGAAACAGTCACCCGTAAAAGCCATCATAAAATAGATTACTATTTGAAAGACTTTGACTCTCGCAGCATGACCTTAGACGGCGAGCTAAAACAGCGTATCCGCTCAGAGCATATGCAACACTTTGTCGACGACGACAGCACCGAGCTGACAAAACCAATAATGACGATGTATTCAGCCGATAAACCCGATTTAAACATTCAAGCCGATACCGGTTATATCTCTGCCGACGGTGAGTTAATCTTGTTGAACGGCGCCGTCCATATCCAACGTAGTGCGCTAAAAAATATTGCTCCGCTGGAAATCGACACGCATAATCTGCGTATCCAACTACCCAATGACTTCGCTGAAACTGATGAGTTCGTCACCATTAAATCTGCCGGCAATACGATTCAAGGCATCGGTTTACGCGCCCATTTTCGCGAACCCATTAACATTAAAATACTAGAGAAAGTAAAAGGTCACCATGAAATCAAATAAGTTAACCATTACCTTTATCGTACTGTGTCTATGCTCTTCTCCATTATGGGCGCTGAGTTCAGACAAAAACAAACCGGTAGAAGTGGAAGCCGACAGTTTCAACCTAGATGACGCTAAAAAAACCACCGTTTACTCGGGTAACGTCATCATCACCCAAGGCAGCATGGAAATCAGCGCCGACAAAATGACTATCTACGGTGCCAGCGGCGCAACCGACAAGGTCATCGCCACCGGCAACCCGGTTAAATTCAAACAACAACCTGACGGCCAGCAAGGGCTTATTCGCGGTGAAGCACGCCGGTTCGAGTACCTCGTCTCAAAAGACACCTTGGTGCTCATCAATAAAGCCACCTTATGGCAAGCCGGCACAACCTTTTCCAGCGACCGAATTACTTATGACAGCAAGCGCTCAATAGTCAAAGCAGGCGATAAGAGCTCGGCCTCAAAACGCGTCAAGATAACCCTGCAGCCCAGCAAATAAACATGAGTACCCTACGCACACAAAACATCAGCAAGCAGTTCAACCAACGCAAAGTTGTCGACCAGGTTAGCATTAACGTCAAGAGCGGCGAAGTCGTCGGCTTACTCGGGCCTAATGGCGCGGGCAAAACCACCAGTTTTTACATGACGGTTGGCCTCATCAAACCCGATAGCGGACAAATTTTCCTCGACGAGCAAGACATCACCGACAGCCCAATGCACGTACGAGCTAGGCAAGGCCTTGGTTACTTACCTCAAGAAGCGTCTATTTTTAGAAAGCTCAGCGTAGAAGACAATATTCGCGCCATCTTACAGACCCGTAGCGAATTATCCCCAGGACAGCAAGAATTAGCACTGGATGAGCTATTAGGCGAATTTGGCATTAGCCACTTGCGTACACAAAGCGCACTGGCTCTATCTGGCGGGGAAAGAAGACGCCTAGAGATTGCACGCGCTTTAGCCACTGAGCCGCGTTTCATTTTACTCGATGAACCCTTTGCTGGAGTTGACCCGATATCGGTCATCGACATTCAAAAAATAATCCATCACCTATGCGAACGTGACATTGGCGTATTAATCACCGATCACAACGTGAGAGAAACCTTAGGCACCTGTGATCGCGCTTATATCCTCAACAACGGGGCCGTCATCACCGAGGGTTCAGCCGACGATATCATTAAGCACCCTGAGGTGCGTGATGTTTACCTAGGTCACGAGTTCCGCATGTAATTTTTTTCAAATTAATAACCGCTTTATTAAATATGGTCTAGACTTATTAAGTATGAGATGTAAGCAAGTTTTAACACCGAGTAATAACAGGTACGACCAATGAGGCAATCCCTTCAGCTCCGCGTCGGTCAGCACCTAACGATGACGCCACAACTGCAGCAAGCCATTCGCTTATTGCAATTATCGACCGTTGAATTACAGCAAGAAATTCAAACCGTGCTCGATGGTAATATGATGTTGGAAGTCCCTGACGAAGAAGCCCCTCCACATAACGCCGACGCCGAAAAAAACAACAGCCCTAGTGAGGAAAAAACCAGTGAGGGCTCACAAGAACAACTACCCGACGAGCTCGCCGTCGATACCTCATGGGATGAGATATACGACCTAAGCCCAAGCCCTGGACTCAATCAAACATCCGACCACAGCAGCCAGCCCCAGCCCGACCCTGGGAGTATTAATGCGGCTAAAAAGACCCTAAATGACCACTTAGTGTGGCAAATGGCATTAACCAATTTTTCTGACACCGATCGCGCCATCGCCACCGCCATTATCGATAGTATCGACGCTAACGGTTACCTAAAAACCAGCATCGAGCTCATTCACCAGCACTTGAGCGAACAGCTAGAGGAATTAGAACTCGATGAAGTGATCGCGGTATTGCATAAGGTACAGTCATTCGACCCCCTAGGCGTCGGCGCGGAAGACCTACAAGACTGCCTATTAATTCAGTTAAAACAATTGCCCAGTAACACCCCTTATTTAACGCAGGCCATTGAGTTGGTCAGCGAGCAAATGGCCGCCCTTGGTGCACAGGATAGCGCCAAACTAAAACGTAAATTACAAGTTGACGATGAAACACTCAGCAACATCATCAACTTAATTCAACAGCTCAACCCTCGCCCAGGATCTGGCGTCGATGAGAGCAGCGTGGAATATATTACCCCCGATGTCTACGTCAACAAGGTTAAAGGCCAATGGCGTGTATCCATTAACGGTGAGATTGCGAGTAATATTCGTATCAACCCGTATTACCAGACGTTAATTAAACGGGGTGATAAAAGCGCTGATTCACAAACCATGAAAAACCACTTACAAGAGGCACGTTGGTTTTTAAAAAGCCTACAAAGCCGTAACGAAACGCTAATGCTCGTGTCACAGGAAATCGTTAACCGGCAACAAGAGTTTCTTGAGCACGGTGCCATCGCGATGAAACCGATGGTGCTCAGGGATATTGCTGAAACCGTAGAGATGCACGAATCGACGATCTCTAGGGTCACCACCAATAAATACCTACACACACCCAATGGCATTCATGAGTTAAAGCACTTTTTCTCTAGCCACGTATCGACCGATAGCGGCGGTGAATGTTCAGCCACCGCGATCCGGGCTTTCATTAAAGAATTGGTTAATAATGAAAACCCTAGAAAACCGCTCAGCGACAATAAAATTGCCGTTATACTTGGCGAAAAAGGCATCAATGTGGCGCGTAGAACCATCGCAAAATATAGAGAATCTATCGCTATCCCAGCTTCTAGCCAGAGGAAACGCATCCTCTGACGTATATCGAAACCACAACAGGAGAATAATATGCAATTAGACGTATCAGGACATCATGTTGAAATCACCGATGCTATTCGCGAATATACCCAGGGTAAATTTGGCAAAATAAAGCGCCATTTCGATAAAGTCATCGATGTACATGTGATCCTATCTGTCGAGAAATTAGAGCAAAAAGCCGAAGCAACGATTCAGTTGAACGGCAATAAAATTTTTGCCGAAGATACACAAGAAAACATGTATGCGGCTATCGACACACTTGTCGACAAATTAGACCGACAGGTCATGAAGCATAAAGAAAAACAAAACGCTCACCGTTAAACTAACCAGGCCGGCTAATTGCCGGCCTTTTATTATTTATGAAACTAATCATTGTTAGCGGCCTGTCTGGTTCAGGCAAAAGCATCACCCTAGATACCTTGGAAGACGCGGGGTTTTATTGTACCGACAACCTTCCCCTGCCCTTATTAAAAGACTTTTCCGGGCTACTCAAACAGTCCGATAAACACTTATTTGATAAGGCTGCGGTAGGTATCGATGCACGAAATGAAGAAAGCTCGCTCAACCAAGCCAGCCAACTGATTAAACAACTACAAGACGATCACATCGATTACGAAGTAATATTTCTACGTGCTAGCAAAGAATGTCTACTCAAACGCTTTAGTGAAACACGCCGCAAACACCCCTTATCAGATGACAACACCTCCTTAGATGAAGCTATTGATTTAGAGCGAGAGCGGCTGAGTTCAATTGCTAGCCATGCCAGCATCCAAATTGATACCACCCACACCAATGTTCACCAATTGCGTGACATTATTCGTCAACGGGTATGCCGTAAAGACGGCGCGGATTTATCACTGCAAATCATGTCATTTGGTTATAAACACGGCGCTCCGAATGACGTCGATTTTGTCTTTGATGCTCGCTGCCTACCTAACCCTTATTGGGACCCCGCCTTACGCCGTTTTACGGGCCAGGACCCCGAGGTGATAGATTATTTAGATCAGGCTGATCTTGTGCAAAGCTATTTACACGACACGGCTCACTTTTTAAATCGCTGGATTAAGGCGTTTTCAAATTCAAACCGAAATTACCTTTCCATCGCGATTGGCTGCACCGGCGGCCAGCATCGCTCCGTTTACCTGACCGAGCAACTCGCCAAAAAACTCAATAAACACGGGCATAATATCATTACCCGTCATCGTGAATTAAGCTAAAATGTTTCGGTTTTATTTCAGCTGAGACACTCACAGAAAATGCCAACCACGCCACAACACGAAAACACACATGAGCACCTGCGGTTACTCGCCGGTAGCCTCGATAGTGGCGCATTAACGCAAACAAAGCTGCAGATAAACGAATTACACCCCGCAGAAATCGCCAACTTATTAGAGTCTTTACCGCTACAAAACCGGCGGATTATTTGGGGTTTAGTTAACCCTGAGCTAACTGGTGACATTTTAGTTGAAGTAAACGATGAGGTTCGTCTAGGTCTCATCGAGCAAACCGATGATAAAAACCTCATTAGCGCGGCCGTTTCATTAGAAACCGATGACTTAGCGGATATTTTTGAGGATCTTCCCCACGCGGTACTACATGAAGTTGTTCGTTCGATGTCGAACCAAGATCGGCGGCGGCTGCAATCTGTTATGTCTTATGACGAAGATAGCGCCGGCGGTTTAATGAACTTAGACATGGTGTCGATCAGACCCAATGTTAATTTAGACGTGGTTCTGCGGTACCTCAGGCAACGCGGCAACCTACCCGACAATACCGACAAATTATTTGTCGTCGACAGAAATGACCGCTACCTGGGTGTGCTTAACATTTCAGACTTGATAACCAGCAGCAGTAAAAAACCGGTTGTGGAGGTGATGGAAACCGAAGAAAAAGCGCTCTCGCCGACCTTATCGGCTAATGAAGTTGCGTTGTTTTTTGAAGATTACAACCTCGTTTCAGCTCCCGTCGTCGATGATAACAATCGCTTACTCGGCAGAATTACCGTTGATGACGTGGTCGACGTTATTCGTGATGAAGCCGACCGCTCAATTTTAAGCATCGCTGGTCTTGATGAAGACGACGATATGTTCGCTCCCGTCACCAGAAGCGCCAAACGCCGCGCCGTTTGGCTGGGGATTAATTTATTTACCGCCTTTCTCGCCTCTTGGGTGATTGGCCTCTTTACCGCCACCATTGAACAAATTGTCGCACTCGCCGTGCTAATGCCTATTGTCGCTAGCATGGGCGGCATCGCCGGTAGCCAAACCCTAATGTTAGTGATACGTGGCATTGCGCTCAATCAAATTGGGGATACCAATTCACGCTGGTTACTGTGGAAAGAGCTCTCTGTCGGAGCGCTCAACGGTGTCGTCTGGGCCGTTGTCGTCGCGCTGATCACCGCAGCATGGTTTAACAGCCAATCACTCGGCCTGCTTATTGGTGCTGCCCTCATTATCAACCTAAGCTTTGCAGCCCTCGCAGGAGCAACGATCCCGCTGACCCTGAAACGAATGAATATCGACCCTGCGATCGCGGGCGGGGTTATTTTAACCACCGTTACCGATATTATAGGTTTCCTCTCATTTCTCGGTCTAGCGACCATATTCTTGACCTGACATCGCTAAACAGCCCCTAGCTAGCGTAACGATCGGAAACAGCAATACGCGAGAGACCTCAATATAACGACGATGACCGTGCGGCTTCACTTGAAATAACGACGGCAGGTAAAAATCAGCTCAAAGACTCGGTTGTAGGCACAGTTCATTTAAACAAGGAAACGGCACGGCTACCTGCGTTCACTACGTTATAGCAAGGCCTCCGCTTAATTAACGAAAGGCCTGCACACCCGTTAACGCACGAGCAACCAATAATTTCTGAATCTCAGTGGTACCATCAGGAATCGGCGCAATAATCGCTTCACGTGCTAAACGCTCCACAATAAATTCTTTTGTTACCCCGTTCCCCCCGTGAATTTGCACCGCATCACGGGTCGCTTTAACGGCAATCTCGGTGGAGTACCATTTAGCCATCGCACACTCTTTATCACTGCGTAAACCTAAATCAATCATTTCGGCAGCACGCAACGTTAACAATCGAGCCGCATCAATTTCCGTCGCCATCGTGGCAATTTTATCGGCAATCAATTGGTGCCCAGCAATTTGTTTGCCGTGCTGGGTACGTTGCTGGCTATACTTAATCGCCTCATCCATTGCTCGACGCGCCAAGCCATAACCCCAACCCGCCATATGGCACCTTGCTCGTTCAAAAGTCACTAAGGTATTCCTAAGCCCCATGCCAATCTCACCCACCGTGTTCGACACGGGCACGCGCACATCCGCGAGGAATATTTGTGCGGTTGATTGTCCATTCAAGGCCATTTTAGGAATACCTCTCACCTCATAACCGTGTTCTTCACGATCAATCAGAATATGGGTTAACTCGCCGTCGCCGGTGCGGCAGGTACAAACAAAAAAGTCTGAATACTCACCATTAGAAATCCACGTTTTCTCACCATTGATAACCCACTCATCACCATCACGTACCGCACGCGTATTAACTGCCGCAACATCTGAACCAACATCAGGTTCAGAAATACCCACACTGGCAATCAAGTCCCCCGCTAATAAACCCGGTAAATAACGTTGTTTAATCTCCTCAGAGGCCGATTGAATTAATAAATCAGCCGTCACCACATTAATAAGAATAGGCACGGTCAAATCACTCGAGGTGTAGGCAACTTCTTCGTATAAGCGTAAATGCGTTTGCCAATCCAAACCTAAACCACCATATTGTTCTGGGTGAGGCGCATTACCTAAGCCAAACTCAGCTAGCTTTTTCAGCCAAGCCCGCATCTTTTCTTTAGGAATAAACTCTTCGCCGTGCGCGATAAATTCTGGCTCAATTTCATTATCTAATAACTTGCGTAAGCCACTAACAGCAATTTGCTGCTCTTCTGTCATTTGGAAACTCATTCTTAACTTAACCTTCTTTAGTTTTTCTGAAAAATATTGATCGCCACAGCAGCTTCTTCGATGCCTCTTATTCCACCACTGTTTTCATGAATGGCCGTCGTTGCTCCAGCCACTTGACGTTGCCCTGCTTCACCGCGTAACTGACAAACCAACTCATGGATCTGCGCCAAGCCTGTCGCTCCTATCGGATGCCCTTTTGATTCTAAACCACCCGAGGTATTGACCGGCACGCGCCCACCAATACTAAAATCACCGCGCTCAGCGGCAGGCCCCGACTCACCAAAACCCACAAGGCCTAAGTTTTCAACGTGTATTAACTCGCCCATTGCCGTTGCATCATGCACTTCGGCCACATCAATATCATTCGGGCCGACCCCGGCTATCTCATAGGCTTCTTTAGCCGCTAAGTGTTCACAGTGTAAATCAGCTCGGTCAGCTGGGCGGGTTGTTGCACTTCGTACAACGGTTGCCAGTAATTTAATGACACGTTTTTTATCCGTACCTAGTTTCTTTAAACCGTCCTCATTACACACCAGCACGGCAGCAGCTCCATCGGAGATGGGCGCGCACATCGGTAACGTAAGCGGATAGGTAATCGCTGGTGCCGCTAAGACTTCATCAATACTATAAGACTTACGATACTGCGATAAGGGGTTGTGCACTGAGTGCTGGTGGTTTTTTGCACAAATCGCCGCAATTTGTCGCTGCGTCGTACCATATGTTTGCATATGCTGACGGCAAAATGCCGCATACACCGTCATAAAAATACTATAGGGTCGTTCCGACTCATGCCCCGCTGGGACATCAAATTCTGCCGACGCTTTAAGCAATTGTTGGATGTTTTCTTCTGGTGTATCGACATCCCAGGCCCCATCAAACACCGAGAACATTCTAGACTTGTCCGCTATATTCATTTTTTCGGCACCAACGGCTAGCGCAACATCACAAGTACCGGCTAATAACATTTGCACCGCTAAGTAAAAGCCCGATGCGCCCGATGCACAGGCATTCTCCACATTAAAAACAGGAATGCCTTCAATACCATTTTTGTGCAGAGCTATTTGCCCCGGGATCAGCGTTTGCCCTTGTAAATAACCCTGGGTCGATGCGCTATAAAAGGCGGCCTGAATATCCTTTTTCTCACAGCCCGCATCCAACAAGCTGGCATCTATCGCCTCACCCACTAAGCTCGCCATAGAGCGCTCTAAATACCGTCCAAAAGGCGTCATACCCACGCCTACTACATATATATTACTCATAAATGCCTATAAAGGCCTTTGCACAAAATATCTTCCGCGCAAAGACCTCCTATTAATTATTTGTGATTGATAGCGAAATGTTCGTTATGCTGCGTTTAATGTCCTTTGAAACGCGGTTTTCTTTTTTCAGCAAAAGCACGTAGGCCTTCATCCATATCGAAAGAACGTTGATGTTTACGTAGCATCACTTGCTCATGTTCCAGCGCCTGATCACGACTTTTATCGAGCGTCGCATTGGCGACTTCCTTCATTCTTTGCAAGGCAATAGGGCTATTCTGCGCGATACGCTCAGCCAAGCCTTGAACCACCGTCGTCAGTTCATCGTCGTTAACCACTTGATTAACAAAGCCATAGGCTTTCATCTCATTTGCGGTTAACGTTTCCCCAGTAAACAATAAATATTTAGCAACATTATGCGGCACCAATCTAGGCAATACGGCAGCGCCACCCCCCCCCGGATACACACCAAAATTCGCATGCGCATCACCAATTTTTGCTGTCTCCGCAGCAATAACAATATCCGCACACATCGCAGTTTCTAAACCACCCGCCAGGGTCATACCATTCAGTGCCGCAATCACCGGTTTGGGGAAATCACGTAATAGCGCCCAAACATTATCAGATACACGATCGAGGAAATCCTGCTCACCCGGTTTTCCATTAGCGCTTTCAAGAACTTCTTTTAAATCCGCGCCAGCACAAAATGCTCTACCCGTGCCGGTAATGACTAACACCCGAATGCTCTCATCGGCGGCAATTTCTGGTAAATATTGCTCAAATAACTCTATCATTTGTAAATTAATAGAATTCATTGCTTTCGGTCTATTTAATGTCAACCAAGCGACGGGGCCGCGTGTTGTATACGTTAATGCTTTATCACTCATCTTTTTTTGCTTTCCTTATTATTAAATTGAAGCCTATTCATTAACCAATTCTTCGTCCAGAATCTTGCCAATACTTCTCTCGTACATTACGGCGTAACACCTTACCAACGACGCTCATCGGCAACTCATCGACCAATAATATTGTTTTCGGTGCCTTATAAGAACCCAGTTGCTCTTTTACAAAGGCGATCAACTCTTGATGATCCAACGTTTGCCCTTCCCGTAACATTACTTCCGCATGCACCGCCTCGCCCCATTCATCATGCGGCACGCCTACAACTGCCGACATAAATACCGAACTGTGGCCGTTAATAGCCGATTCAACCTCGGTGGCATACACATTAAACCCCCCAGAAATAATCATATCTTTCTTTCTATCAACCAAGAAAACATAACCCAGTTCATCCTTATAACCGACATCGCCTGAGCGCCAGTAACCGTTAGTGATTTCTGCTGCCGTTTGCTCTGGGCTATTCAGGTAACCTTGAATGGTTCCTCTGGAACGAACCCATATTTCCCCCACCTCGTGAGCATCGAGGGTCTTTCCGCCGTCATCTTTAATAACCAGCTCAACGCCAGCAGTAACACGACCAGCAGACGCTAAACGGGTCTTAGCCTCGGGTGTTTCCACTCGGTGGTCGAGCTTACTTAATGACAGAGCAATAGCCGGGTGCTCGGTTGAGCCGTATATTTGAATGAAGATATTGCCGAATTTTTGTTGTAACAAGGAGAGCTTGGCTGGGCTCATTGGGGCCGCGCCGTAGAACATCGTCTGTAAAGAGCCGAGGTCAACGTTGCCTGCTTCAGGCAATTCTAAAAGCCGATATAAAATAGTGGGTACTAACATCGCGCTGTTAACCTTTTCTATTTCAATGGTTTCGCAATAACGCACTAAATCAGGTTCATTCAGGGTTAAATTACAGCCCCCCGCATAAAATGCCGCCAGCCACAATAAACCACTGCCATGGCTGATGGGTGCAAGGTGCAATAAGCGAGTTTGACCATTCCACACTTTATCTGGCTGAGCGTAAAAACTGTCACGAATTGATAACCAATTATCGACACAATACATCGCGGGTTTACCCTTGCCGGTGGTCCCCCCGGTGAATCTAATTAAGGCGACGTGCTCACGGTCATCTATTTCGATGCTGGGGTTATCATCCGATACACCGTCCAGTAAGTCCCAAAAATACTGCACTCCTGCCTGTGGTTTATCCAAGGGATCCATACAAACAATCAGCGCACCTTGCTGCTTAAGCATCTCGGCATGGCTAGACAGCAATGAGTTCTCAACAAAAACCACCTTCGGTTTAACACACTCCAACTGCCAGCGATGCTCTTCGATAGAGTCTCTATAATTTGCAAAAGCGCCCGTCGCATCACCTTTAAATATCGTGGTGACGTGCAATAAAGACATATTATCGTTATCAAGAATATTCAAAAAACAATCACCGTCGCGGAGTGATAGTTTATCGCGCATCATATTGACGATTTGGTTAGTCAATAAGTGGAACTGCTTAAAGCTGTAACGACGGTTACGCTCTACATTCACAATGGCTTCACTATCACCGTGCTGATAACACAGGGACTGGAAGTGATCACTAAAATTTATTTTCACCGGCAACGCTCCTTATTTATGAATACCTGACAACCCCACACTTTTCTGCCGTTTCAATACGCAGTATTCGATGAGGGTCGCCTCTTAATCAATAAGAGACCGTTGCACGAAAGTTCTTCCGTTCAACGATCTCAACAAGTATGTTGTAGCAAAAAATAGCCCAATACCCTATGTCACAAACGATCAACTGACCATTCAATAAAACTACTGTTTGTTAGATACACAAGGCAAAAAAAACCCGCCTCACTCAATATGAGACGGGGTATCTTTAAATAGTTAGCTGCCGGCTAGGGTCATTTCCGCCACTAAAATAGAACCTGTGCGGGTATTGCCCCTTAACTCAACATCATTACCCACGGCGATAATAGACTGATAAATGTCTTTTAAATTCCCCGCGATGGTCACTTCTTCCACAGGAAATTGAATTTCTCCATTTTCCACCCAGTAACCCGCCGCGCCGCGTGAGTAATCGCCAGTGAGCGTATTAACGCCTTGACCAATGAGTTCGGTTACCAATAAACCTGTGTGCATTTCCTGCAACATCTGCTGAAAGTTTAACTCGCCCGCTTGCACGGTTAGGTTATGTACGCCCCCTGCATTGGCGGTACTTTGCATACCCAGTTTTCGTGCCGAATAGCTGCTTAATACATAAGCTTGTACCACCCCCTGCTCGACGATATTCCGCAATGCGGTAGCAACACCTTCGGCGTCATACGCCGAACTGCCCATTGCTTGCGGCAATAAAGGTTGTTCATAGATGTTAATAAAATCAGGGAAAACTTGCTGCTGCAAACTATCCAACAGAAACGATGATTTACGGTATAAATTTCCGCCTCTAATCGCCGAAATAAAATGCCCAATCAAACCACCACTGACTTCGGCGGCAAACATAACCGGACACTTTCGAGTACTAATTGAGCGCGCACCTAGCCGTTCAACCGTACGTTTTGCCGCCATTTCCCCCACCTTCAACGCTGATTCAAGGTCCGACGCTTTACGTGCAACGGTATACCAATAATCGCGCTGCATGGTATCGTCTGAACCACCAATCACAGAGCAACTCATACTGTGGCGACTCGCTGGGTAGCCGTGGTTAAAGCCCAAGCTATTAGCCAATACACGCGTGCCTTCAAATGACTGAATGCCCGCACCTTCTGAATTAGTAATTCGTTTATCGTAAAATCGCGCCGAATTTTCACACTCGATCGCCATCTCGATGGCTTGTTCCGCGCTAACAGCCCAAGGGTGGTGTAAGGATAAATCAGGGAAATCGGTCGCCAGTAAGGTCGCATCAGGCAAACCTGAATAGGGATCGTCTTCGGCATAATGAGCAATAGAACACGCCGCACTGACCATATCTTTAATCGACGCCATATCCAGCTTAGTTGAACTCGCCGAGCCCTTCTTCTGCCCTTTGTATACGGTGATGCCGACGCCTTGGTCCTTATGAAACTCAATCGTTTCAACTTCGCCTAAGCGCGCATTAACCGACAGGCCTTGGCCGACGCTAATCGCGGCTTCTACTTGATCGGCCCCTTGTTTTTTAGCTTCACTTAAAATGTCTTCCGCAATATTTTTTAAGCGTTGAGTATCTTGTTCGTCTATTTGCGATGCGTGAGCTGCCTTAGGCATGCGTACCTCCTACTGTCAGTGAATCTATCTTTAATGTTGGCTGGCCTACACCGACGGGAACGCTTTGCCCATCTTTACCACAGGTACCAACACCACTGTCTAGCTCAAGATCATCACCGACCATACTCACCTTAGTTAATACATCGGGGCCATTACCAATCAAGGTCGCCCCTTTTACTGGTTTAGTAATTTTTCCGTCTTTAATTAAATACGCCTCACTGGCTGAAAAAACAAATTTACCCGAGGTAATATCCACCTGACCACCAGCAAAATTAACCGCGTAGATACCATTTTTCACCGATGCTAAAATGTCTTCAGGATTACTCTTACCCGGCAACATATAGGTATTGGTCATTCGCGGTAATGGCAAGTGCGCATACGATTCACGCCGACCATTACCGGTCGACTGGGTTCCCATCAAACGCGCATTCATCTTATCTTGCATATAACCCTTTAAAATGCCGTTTTCAATCAAGGTGGTGTTTTGACCCGGTACACCCTCGTCGTCAATGGATAAAGAGCCTCGTCGGTGCTCCAGCGTACCGTCATCGACCACCGTACACAGCGATGAAGCCACTTTTTCACCGATCATACCGCTAAACGCCGAACTACCTTTACGGTTAAAGTCACCCTCTAAACCGTGACCGATCGCTTCATGTAACAAGATTCCAGGCCAGCCTGGGCCGAGTACCACGGTCATATTACCTGCCGGTGCATCAACCGCCTCGAGGTTTACCAAGGCCAGACGTACCGCCTCACGGGCATAATCCATCGCACGATCTTGTTCAATGAAGAACTCATAACCATGACGACCACCGCCACCTGATCCACCCTGTTCACGCCGACCTTTTTCCTCCACGATCACCGACACGTTCATTCTAACGAGCGGGCGAATATCGCTGCTTAAACGACCATCTTCAGTCGCCACCAAGATAACCTCATAAACACCAATCAAACTGACGGTGACTTGTTCTACACGAGAATCTATTTGCCGCGTTTGCTGATCAATCTTTTTCAGCAAGGCGACCTTATCTTCCCGGCTCAAGGTGCTGAGTGGGTCTAGTGGACTATATAGCGCTGGCACCTTGTTTTTTGACCAACCTTTAATCGTTCCTGATTGACCGTGAGCAGCGATTGCACGAACACTTTTAGCCGCTGCTAATAAATTGGGCAGTGCTAATTCTTCGCTATAGGCAAAACCCGTTTTTTCACCACTCACCGCGCGTAAACCAACGCCTTGTTCGATATTGAAGTTACCGTCTTTAACAATACCATCCTCCAATAACCACGATTCGCTACGTGACGATTGGAAATAAATATCGGCCTGATCAATAGAAGACGACAGTAAACTGCCCATCACCGTATCGATATCGTTAATCGAAAATCCCGCTGGGGTTAAGATTAAGTTTTCTGCTTGTTGAATTAAATCGCTCATTGTTCTCTCGCTATTGCTAAACGTCTATGCTTAATGACAGGGAAGCTCGTTCTAACCTTATTAAGTTGTGTTTTTGTTAGGCGTACTACTGCGATGCCGCTACCGCTGTTAAGTTCAGCCAGCACCTCGCCCCAAGGGTCGACAATCATACTATGTCCATAGGTTGAACGACCATTTATATGCAGGCCACCTTGATTTGCGGCGATCAGGTAACAGCTATTTTCCAATGCCCGTGTGCGACATAATAATGACCAATGCGCGCGCCCAGTCACCTCGGTGAATGCTGAAGGTGCAACGATCAATTCAGCACCCTGTTGTAATAATTGGCGATACAATTCAGGGAAGCGTAAGTCATAACAAATAGATAAACCGAGCCGGCCAAAAGGGGTATCCACCACCACCGTTTGCTCACCCGGCAGAAACGTATCAGACTCACAGTAACGCCCCGTCTGATCAGCCACCTCGACATCAAATAAATGTATTTTATAATAATGCGCCCGCTGCTGGCCGCCATCGTCATACACGAGGCATGTCGCATAGACCTTATCTGCGCAAGCCGAGCGTATTGGCAAAGACCCGGCGACAATCCAGCAACGGTATTTTTTCGCTAAGCGCGCGAGAAACTCTTGCACCGGCCCCGCCCCTAAGTCTTCGGCTAACTGCAATAACTGCGTCGACTGCTTCGGCATTAAAGCAAAGTTTTCGGGTAATACCACCAGCTGCGCCCCCTGGCCAACCGCCTCGACCAGCAAGCCCTCTAGCTGTACTAAGTTCTGCTGCAACACATCGCTTGATACCATTTGTAACGCCGCGACCACCCAGTCGTTCACTGATTCGGTAACACCGGCGTCACTCATTGAGCGGAACCTAAATTCAGCACGGGGCTGAGCACATTATCGACCATGCCAAAAATCTTACCACCCGGCTTGCTGAGCTGTTTGATGTTCGGGTCTTTCCAAGGCCCAGTCACCCGATACTGGTAACCGACGAGTTTATTGACCGTTTTACCGGCAATTTTTTGCACAATAAAAACCGCCGCCCCGACCAAGGGGCCACCGGCAAGCGCACCCGCCAAGGGCAGGCTTTCGGTGGTTTTTGGGGTCACCGTAATCAATTGATCCAAGTCTTCTGCCGCCAGTCCAACACGACCCTGGAAGTCTAGGCGCACAGCGGGGCTTTCCAAATAAAAACGCTCGGTCACCGCCTCCCCATCGTTAATAAGGACACGCCCTTTAATTTTATCGAAACTCAGCCCTCTTTGTACTAAATCACTAAAATCTAATTGCAAGCGGCGCTGTAAGGTACTTAAGCTCAATAAACCAAATATTCGGCCAATACCCGGTTCCACTTCTAATAAACGCCCTTGGCCAGAGTTTAGCTTAGCAAAACCACTGAGGTGGTCTTTTGAAAAGTCCGGTGGTCCACCCGGCCAATGCAAGTCAAACTCCACCTCGGTCGGCGTAGCTTTCAGCTTATCGCTAAGCCCCATATCGTCTAACAAATCCCCTAACGATTGAGTATTCAAACGCCCTTTCAAAGCTGTTCGGCTATCACCATCAGTGATCTCCCAAGCCCCCGCCGAATTTAACTCATCACGCGCAGACAACAAACTAAGCCGCTGAATGATCAAACCATTATTTTTCTGTCTAAGCTGCAAATTCAATTGGCCTAGGTTGTTATCGCCAATAAAAAACTGCTGACTTCGTATGTCAATATTCGGCACCTCCGCAGGGCTTAAAGGCGATGCCTCTGACTCACTAGCTAGGCTGCTAGGCTCCGCCAAACGTAACCTTTCTAAATCCAACTTAATTCGCTGTTTAGCCGATAAGGTATCGGGAAAATGATATCGCCCCTGGATAATAGGGCTGCTTATTTTTCCTGACCATGCCGAATTTTTATGCTCTCCACTGAGTTTGATACTCGTAAACTGGCTGTCTAACCAGTGCAGTTTATCCACCGTCAAATCCAACTGGTTAAACCCCTTATTTGTCGAGGGACTAGCTGCCTCAAACGAAACGGCATTTTTCCATGCCGCTAGCTGCAAACTTTTAATATTACCCGATAAACGAATACCCGGCTTAGCCGGCAAAATGGCCTTGCCTTTGCCAAAATGTATATCGGCCTTATCTAGGCTAAACCCCTTATTGCGTTTATCGATAAAACGAAGTTTAGCTTTCGCATCAGTACCATAACTCACCATCAGCGGTAATGTTTTAGCCCGCAAGCGAGTCTCCAACTTAAGCCGGCGTGTGGCGTTTTGATTCTTCCCTAGCGGCGCGGGTAAATTAATCGCGATACCGCGTAATTCACTGCTGAAACTTAAGCTTGCCGGCGTGTTTGCCTGGGCATACGGCAGATTGAGCTGCAGTCGAGCAACACTACGGCCAGTCACTTTCTGCCATATCGCCGCCGGGTATTTATCCGCTAGGCTTGCCACATCAAACTCACCTTGCGCAGTAATCTGCGTCTGCTGCTTAGCGGTCTGTATCGCCACTGCAACTTTTTCGCCGAAAATACTCGCACTCAACTGATTCGCCTTTAACCCCATATCGTCGTAATGAAGCCGACCGTCGATACCTTCCAGCGCTAGATCGAAACCTGGAAATAACATCCTATTATTAGACAAATTTGCGTTCACATTAACCGAGCTCTGCGACTGCTTTTGCAAACCAACATAGATATCTAAATCAATACGTGCAGGCCCCGACACCGTTGTATGCAGCAGTAAGTCCTGCATTCTTTCATTGAGCGGCGATTGCGCAAAAAACTGGTATAAACCGCTGATATCGTCATCAATTCGTCCCAGAATATGCAGCTGTTCCGCCGTTTCTAGGTCATCAATACTGACCGTGGCGTGCTCAATTTTATTGCCCGAAATAGTGCCCTGAGTGGCACGTATAGTGAGATTACTATTGTGAAATTCAACCTCAGCCGCGCCCCCCAAAACTTGCGGCCAGCCCTCGGCATATCGCAGCGCGACCTCTTCGGTATTAAATAACACTTGAAACAGGCCCTGTTTATTTCGATAGGGAAACTCAGCAAGCGGCCCTTTCAACAAGAAACCGCCTCCGCTAATACGACCTTCCGGAAAGGCTTGATCTAACCAGTTCACAACCTTATCCCCCATGATACCAACGGGCAAATATAACGGCGTAAAACGTGCATCCGCCTGCGCAAAATTCATTTGCATATCTATCTGCGGTTGGCTGCCGTCAGCGTTGAGCTGAACCTTCAGCCGGGTATTCGTTTTTAAATGTGGCGTATCCACACTTAAATTTTTACTATCGATCAGCCACCCCATCGCGCTACGCTGCCAGTGCAGCTGCCCTTCGAAAGCATCCAATGCTATCGGGTCGCGGAATAAACCTGGAAAATAAATACTGCCGTGCTCGGTATCGATATCCAGCCAACCCAGCGCCTCGCTTGAACAAGCCACTGCGCTAATGTTTTTCAGCTGGGGAATATTAGCAGCCGCGGTACTCGACACCTTGTGCAAACGACCACAGGCCGACCAAGCCGTTTGCTCACCTAAGCTATTCAGCTTGAACAGCACTTTTTTCAACTCACCACTAGGTGCTAATTGAGTCAGCATAGCGCTCGCCTCGGGTTTCAATGAACCGGCGTGACGCGCAATATACGATAGCGCTTGCAAGTCTACGGTATCGGCTGCGAAACGTAAGTTTTTCGTCTGAGCTGTCGGTTGACGATAACTGAAGTTCAGCGCCGTTTTTGGCTGTACTACGCCATTCGCTTGGAACATAAAATCATCCAGCTGCAAATCCCAGCCTTGCTCTGCTTGCTGCCAAAGCAACTGGCTGGCTATATCGTGTAACGCCAATTTAGCACCTGCCACCGCCATATTCGCTTGTTTAAGCTGCAAATAGCCCTTCACCTGCGTTAAACGAGCGTCCTGCCAACGGCTCCATAACTCAACATCGGCCTGCCCCTCTTTTAGGCTAAAACCCTCTAACTTTAAACGCGATAAGTAGGTCTGCAAATCGACTTGCTTGGCCTTGAAATAACCGTCCGCACGCCAATTATCGCCCGACAAAACATCACCCATCGCATTAATCGACAAGCTGAAGGAACCACCTTGCGGAAGCTCTGCGCTCAAACCCAAGTTATGTTGTTCGGAGCTATTTTGAAATACAAGCTGTGCATTGCGTAAATTCAGATTCGGCACATCACGCGTATCATCCTGCCAAATAAGCTGACTATTTTTAACCTCAAACAGCCCCTCGGCCAATAACCATGAGAAATCTGCCGAGGACTCACTGGCTTGCCCATCAAGCGACAAACCTTCGATGGATAAATGTCCATCGGCAAACCGCCGAATCGATAAGCGGGTATCAATAATCGTCGTTTTATACGGGCTCATACGCCCTGATAATAGATCAAATAAATCAAACGACAAACGAATCTCAGCGATGTTCAAGGTGCTCGCTTGCTGCTTAAATTTATCGAGGCGGATATTGGCTAAGCTAATCTGCGGCCTAAAGCCATCTAAGCGCGCCGCCATCTTGCCAATGCTAAGGTGCAACCCCGTTTCTTCGCCTAAGTACTGCTCCAAGTCATGTTTATAACTCGGTAATTGCAATAGAAAGAATCGTGTCAGCAACACGATAATAGCCAAGCCGACGAGAGATACCGTGCTGAACCATAATACAGAGTGTTTAAATAAACGCACCTTACTCATTTATACACACCAAAATCTATACCAACACCACGTCATAACGCTCTTGGCTGTATTGGCTCTCAGCTCTAAAACGAATATTAATGCCCACGAAGGCTTCCAAATCGGCGAGATTGGTTGATTCCTCATCCAGCAACATATCGACCACGTCATTAGCAGCCACCACCAACAGTTCTTTTGCTTCATACTGTCGTGCATCGCGAATAATTTCTCGGAAGATTTCATAACAAGTGGTTTCTGCAGTACGCACCATCCCAGCACCGGTACAGGTCGGGCAGGTTTCACACATCACCCTTTCTAGGCTTTCACGGGTCCGTTTTCGGGTCATTTCCACCAAGCCGAGCTCGGATACATTGCTGATCGTATACTTGGTATTATCCTTATTCATCGCCTTTTCTAAGACATTTAACACCGCCGATTTATGCTCTTCATCCTGCATATCGATAAAATCAATGATGATGATACCGCCTAAGTTCCGCAACCTAAGTTGACGAGCGGTGGCTTGCGCCGCCTCCATATTGGTCTTAAAAATGGTCTGTTCTTGGTTGCCGCGGCCTAAATAACTACCGGTATTAACATCCACCGTGGTCATCGCCTCGGTTTGATCGAACACTAAGTGACCGCCCGACTTAAGGTAGACCTTACGCTCCAACGCCGCCTTGATATCGCTCTCGATGCTGTACAGGTCAAATAAGGGTCTAGCCCCCTTATATAACTCTAACAAGGGCTCCACTTCCGGCATGAATTTAGTCGAAAACTCTAACATTCGATCAAAATTCAGCTTCGAATCGATCACTATTTTAGTCACCGAAGATTGGTATAAATCCCGTAGAATTCGCAACGCTAATGGTAAGTCTTCGTAAATCAAACCACGTTTCACTTCGATTATTTGCAGACTGATAACTTCCCATAATTTATTGAGGAACAACATATCCGCACGAATACTATCCTCGGCTACCCCTTCAGCTGCTGTTCGCGCAATATAACCACCCTCATAACCTTGGGCTTTAAAGACTTCCATGCAACTCAATAAACGCTCACGATCCTCTTCATCTTCTAGCTGCTGAGACAACGCCAGCTTATCTGAATAGGGTAAAAAAACTTGATAACGTGAGGGGATCGATATATTCATCGTCAAACGTGGACCTTTGGTGCCCAGTGGCGCTTTGAGGACTTGCACCACAATATGCTGCCCTTGTTGCAAGAAGCGTTCGATGCCCTTCTCTTCGCTCGGTTCTTCGCCATTCACCAACACATCGGTCGCGTGTAAAAAGCCGGCTTTCGGCAAACCAATATCAACAAAAGCGGCTTGAATTCCGGGCATCACCCGACACACTTCACCTCGATACAGATTACCAACGGTATCTCGTTTACGTTCGCGCTCGATGATGAGTTCTTGCAACACACCATTTTCTAACACCGCCACCCGTGTTTCTGGCGGCGTAATATTAATCAGAATCTCGTCACTCATTCCCTTCCCCGAAGATTTTTTATTTTAATTATGGTGTTACGTTACTCGGCTAAGCCTCGCATCGTTACTGAAAATACTTAGCCTATCGATCTTACTCTTATTACAAGATTGTATTGAGTAATCTATCGACGAAATAAACATTAAACCCTCCATGCTAAGCAGGGTGTTACTGCCTCAGTCAGGCGTCAAAATAGTATTCGCCTAAATTTTCTAGGCTGATCACAGAAGGCCGAACAAGTGCTAATAGAGCCAACAACCATACTACAAGAAAACAGAGCTATTAAAGCTTAAAACCCTGTTGTTTTAGTAACTGACTTGTCTCGTAAATAGGTAGGCCCATGACGCCTGAAAAGCTACCTTCTATTCGCTTAATAAAGACCGCCGCCTTGCCCTGTATGCCGTATGCCCCTGCCTTGCCGGTTGATTCACCACTCGCCCAATACCACTCGAGCTGTTGCTCATCAATCATACTAAAGCTCACCTCGCTCTGACACACGATACACAGTTCTTCGCTACCGATGATCGCCACCGAGGTTAAGACCGTATGGCTGCGACCCGATAAACGCCTTAACATATCGAATGCGTGCTGTTTATCCGTCGGCTTACCCAGAATATCCGCCCCCACGATAACCGCCGTATCTGAACCCAGCAATAAGGTATCGACTGCCGGGTAAAATTTCTTGGCCGCGCGAGCCTTCTGCAAAGCCAGCCGCCGCACATAGGCTTCCGGCGATTCGCCTGCATCCACGCTCTCATCAATATCAACCGCTTTAATGTCGAATTCGAGTCCCATTTGTTGCAATAACTCGGCGCGCCGTGGTGAGGCCGAAGCCAGTATTAATTTCATCAAAAAAACCTATTCTCGGTGGTAAGGGTGGTTATTCATCAAGCTCCAACCCCGGTACAGCTGTTCAGCCAAGACAACTCGCACCAGAGGGTGCGGAAACGTCAACGCCGATAAACACCATAGCTGATTCGCTCGTTGCAAACAGGCCTCGGATAAACCGTCGGGGCCGCCAATAATTAATACAATCACCCCATGAACACCTTGCCAGCTGGAAAGTTTAGCGGCAAGATCGGCGGTTGACCATTGTTTACCTTTAACTTCTAAGGCCACCACATAATCGCTATCTTTAAGCGTCGCAAGAATCCGTTTGCCTTCATCTTCAACCACTTTGGCCAAATGACTTTGTTTAGTACGTTTTCCAGGGGCTAGTTCAACCAGCTCTAAAGAACACTCCCGAGGCATCCGTTTGGCGTATTCTTGGTAACCGCTAGTGACCCAGGCTGGCATTTTTTGCCCTACCGCTAGAATTTTCAGTTTCATATAAAGTACAGTTGTTGGTATAAAAAAGGCGGCTCATTTGAGCCGCCTTAGATGAATCAATACATTAAAGACTATCTATTTTCAATAGCTATTAACGAGCTGACTGCGCAGTTAAGGTTATTTCTACACGTCTATTTTGTGCACGACCTTCTCGTGTTGAATTACTCGCAACCGGGTTTTGCTCACCCGCGCCCATCACATTAAAGCGTTGTCCCATAATGCCTTGTGAACGTAAGTAGCTCGCCACACTCTGTGCGCGCTGCTCAGACAAACCTTGGTTATACTGTGCATCACCCACGCTATCGGTATGCCCAACTACGGTAATCGAGGTATCACTGTATTCCTTAAGAATAATCGCCACCGAATCTAACACTTGGTAAAAACCGGCATTAATGCTGGCGCTATCGCTACGGAAGGTGACGTTGCCCGGCATATTCAAAATTAATTGATTACCGACACGAGTAACACTGACCCCTGTTCCTCTGAGACGCTGGCGTAATTTAGACTCTTGCACGTCCATATAATAACCAACACCGCCGCCGGCTGCCGCGCCTAATAAAGCACCTTTTAACGCCGTTTTCCGGTCGCCTTTCATAGCCCCGATAATCGCACCACCCACTGCACCAATACCCGCGCCTATAGCGGCCTTACTGCTTTGCTGCTGCTCGGTATATGGGTTCACCGTCGTACATGCGGTGAGTGATAATAATAAAGCTGCGACCACGCCGATTGATAAATATCTTGTTTTCATAATATATCCCTATTTCGTAAAAAACCGCTGAAAATGAGCATCGTCCACTCCAGCATTAAAAAATAAACTTATCCTAACCCTATTAGCTGAACAAGAAATGAACCTTATGCTTGCGCCTCAACGTTCCATATTTTTTCTAACTGATAGAATTCACGAATCTTCGCTTGCATCACGTGCACAATAATATCACCTAAGTCAACGAGTACCCATTCTCCCGCATCCATACCTTCTACGCCTAAGGGTATTAAGCCGCTCTTCTTCGAAATAATAGCTACTTCGCCGGCTAGTGATTTGACGTGTCTGCTCGATGACCCAGTAACGATCACTATCTGGTCGGCAAACGAACACTTACCTGTCACATTGATCACTTCAATTTGCTGGCCCTTTTTATCATCCAAGGCATCTGTGATCGTCGTTAGCAACTGCTCACTCATATGTTTAAGTCCTATATTTATTAATGTTAACGCGTATAAAAACCGTGTTGATGAATCAAAGCCCAAGTATTTTCTGGGAGCATTTGTTCAACCGGTTCGTTTGTTTTCAATCGCCGCCTGATTTCTGTCGCCGATATATCTATCGCACTGACTGGAAGCTGGTAAATTTTACCATGTGTTAGCTGTTTAAGTTGCGACTTATCGGTCGTGATATAGGGTTCTATATAATCATTGAGCGAATCGCCCAGTTGATCGGAAAAACCTGCCCGCGTGGTAATCACAATATGCGCACATTTAATAATGTCTTGCCAGTGCTGCCAAGACATAAAACTACTAAACGCTTCTGCGCCTAAAATTAACAATACGCTACTATCGCGGTGGGCACCTTGCTGACGAATCGCGCGTAAGGTATCAACCATATAACTCGGACCTTGCCGCTGTAACTCACAATCGTCGGCGATTAACCGTGGATACTGCTGCAACGCCGCTTGCAACAACAAAAACCGATTCTCTGCCAATACTTCAGGCGGCTTTCGGTGAGGTGGCGTAGCGGATAAAACCATCCTGAGTTCATCCAACTGCAAGTAATCCCGTACCTCGGAGGCCGCGCCAATATGCCCCAAATGAATCGGGTTAAAAGTGCCGCCATAAATGCCGATTGAATGCGAGCTCACCGAGCCCTACTCCGTGGAGCAGCCGTTAAACACATGTTTTATTGACGGATATGTCCGTCACCTAACACAATATATTTTTGCGTGGTCAAACCAATCAAACCGACCGGGCCTCGCGCGTGTAATTTATTGGTACTAATACCTATTTCCGCGCCTAAACCATATTCAAAGCCATCGGCAAACCGTGTCGAGGTATTCACCATCACCGAACTAGAATCCACTTCACGTAAAAAACGCATTGATCTGGCATAGTCACTGGTAATAATCGATTCAGTATGTCCCGAACCGTGCAGGTGAATATGGTCCATCGCCGCGTCCATATCAGCCACAATGCGTACCGATATAATCGGTGCTAAATATTCTTCATCCCAGTCAGCCTCTTGCGCGACAACACAACTGGGTAAAATTTTCCGAGTCTGTTCACAGCCGCGAATCTCAACGTTCTCTGCTTGATACATACCGGCTAATGCTGGCAATACATCCTCAGCGATAGCTTCTGCAACCAATAGGGTTTCCATTGTATTGCAGGTGCCGTAACGCTGTGTTTTAGCATTAAAGGCGATTGATATTGCCATCTCTTTCTCGGCCTTATCATCAATGTAAACGTGACAAACACCGTGTAAATGTTTAATAACCGGAACCCGAGCGTCTTTACTAATGCGCTCAATCAGCCCCTTACCACCACGAGGAATAATCACATCGACAAATTCATCCATACGGATTAACTCACCCACCGCCGCCCGATCGGTGGTGGTTACCACTTGCACCACATCCGCCGGCAAACCCGCCTCAACCAAACCCTTCGCGATGCAAGCTGCTATCGCTTGGTTAGAGTGTTTTGCTTCCGAACCACCGCGTAAAATACTCGCATTACCTGACTTAAGGCATAACGCCGCCGCGTCGGCGGTTACATTAGGCCGAGATTCATAAATAATCCCGATAACCCCTAAAGGCACTCGCATCTGCCCTACTTTAATACCCGATGGGCGCGAATTTATTTGGCTAATTTCTCCCGCAGGGTCAGGCAATGCGACGATCTGTCTAAGGCCTTCAGAAATGGCTTGTACGCGCTCCTCGTTCAGCGCCAAACGATCCAGCAGCGCGGCATCCAGCCCGTTATCAACCCCAGCCGTCATATCTTGTTTATTCGCCGCTAAAATAACGTCTTGCTGAGCGTCGATCTCATCGGCAATGGCGTTTAACGCCTTATTTTTCATACCTGTATTGGCATTCGCAATGACTCTCGCCGCGGCCTTAGCACGCTGCCCCAAGCCTTGCATATATTCAATTAACTCACTCATGTTATTACCCGTATTTAAAATTTCATCTTGCAACAAGACGGTATTGTTCGATTCTTTTTGGCTCACAAAAGGCCAAACATATTTGTTCAATCAGCAACCATTCATCACCTTTACCAACACCCTTACTGACCCGTTCGGCCTGAGCACAGGCTTGTATCAAGCCTTGCCATTGCAATAAGCTCCCACGCGATAAGGCTTTTTTGTAAATCGCCTTTTTAGACTCCCACACACGGTGTTTTTTAAATGTTGCGTCACTGCGTCCAGAAGTTTGCCGCTCAAAACTTAAACTGACCAGCACCCGTAACTCGCGCAACAAGGCCCATAATATAACCGGCGTCGCTAACTTCTCACCTTGCAAGCTTCTTAACACGTGCACGGTGCGCACCAAATCACCGGCTAATAAGCTATCGGCTAAGGTAAAAACATCGTAACGTGCGTTATCAGCGACGGCACTTAAAATATCGTCGGCCGATAAACGCACTGCGCCGTGTAAGGCGTGTAATTTCTCAATTTCCTGCGCCGCGGCCAGTAAATTACCCTCGACGCTGTCGGCCAATATTTTAATGCCTTGTTGATCAGAGCTGAGCCCTTTTGTTTGCAGACGCTGCTGCAACCATTGGTAGAGTTTCTGCCCCTGTAAAGGCCACACTTGCAGCACCACACCGTGCTGGTCGATTGATTTAAACCACTTGGTGTTTTTTGACGCCTTATCCAACTTGCCGGCAATAATAATCAATAGATTATCGGTCGACAATTCGGCCAGCACTTTCTCGATAACTTTAGAACCGTCCCGCCCGGGCTTTGCCGTCGGTAGGTTCAACTCAATTAAATTCCGTTCGGCAAATAAGGACTGGCTAAAGCAGGCCGCAATCAATTGATTCCAATCGAAACGCCCCTCAACATGAAACACTTCACGATTAAGAAACCCCGCCGCCCGCGCTTTTTTACGGATGTAATCAACCGCCTCACCCTGCTGCAAGGGTTCATCACCGGAGACAAAATAAACCGGTGCCAGCTGTTTATCAACCGCCGCTGTTAGCTGCTTAAGCTCTAATTGCATACACTAATCGGTGTCGTTAACGCTGCTCTTGAAGTATCGCGTTAACGTTCAGCGCCTGTACACGACGTAAAATTTGCTGTGCGGCATCACGCTTTAAATCACGCTTAATAATATCTGACTCATTTGAACGACCAATTACATCGTTTTCATCGTCGATAAAATCACGGGTTAACAATAAACCTTCCTTCTCAAGCAAAACCGTACCATCAGCCATAACTAGGCTATACACCACCGAGTACTCTATTTCAGACTCTCGCACCTTGCCGCGCGAATCCACACTCAGGGTGCGGCTGTCTAACTCTTCTTTATTGATCGTTAAGATCGCATCGGCATCGGCGGTTCTGCTCACCACCTCTGCAGAAAACGCTAACATTTCATTTAAGTCATCTCGTAAGTCAGCACCTTGGCCACCCACAACATAAATCTTCTGTAACTCAGCCGGTAAATTAAACGCCCCGCGTAATTTAAAACCACAGGCGGTCAATACGACGGCCAAAACAGTTAACAACAATACCGCACGAGAGGCGCGGAAGAATTTAGTATGTGAGTCGATCATAGACATTCCCTTAGATTACGATATTAACCAATTTTTTCGGTACCACGATAACCTTGCGCACCGCCTTGTCAGCAATAAACTTGCGAACATTCTCTTCCGCCAGCGCCAGCTCTTCGATACTTTGTTTATCTGCGCTGGCCGCCACGGTGATTTTACCGCGTAACTTACCATTCACCTGCACCATCATTTGTATCTCATCCAGCACTAAAGCCGAGGCATCAAACGTTGGCCACGCTGCATCAAGCAATGCGTCACTGTGTCCCAATGCTTGCCATAAGGCGTCACAAGCATGAGGAATAATCGGCGACAACATCAACACGATACTATCTAAACATTCCTGTCTCAAACCTTTTGACGCGTCGGTTGCAAAATTGAACTTGGAGACCGCATTCAACAATTCCATATTCGCCGCAATCGCCGTATTGAAGGTTAAACGACGGCCGTAGTCATCTTCCACCTTACTTAAGGCTTCGTGAACTTGACGACGCAAAACTTTTTCTTCACCGCTCAAATCAGCCACCGAATAAGCACTCGGCAAGCCGGCATCCACGTGTTCTTTTACCTGCCTCCATAAACGACGGATAAAACGGAATGAGCCTTCAACCGAACTATCGGACCACTCCAACGATTGTTCTGGTGGCGCGGCAAACATGGTAAATAAGCGCACGGTATCGGCACCATATTTTTCAATCAAGCCTTGCGGATCGACGGTGTTACCCTTCGATTTTGACATTTTGCTGCCATCTTTCAACACCATGCCTTGGGTCAGTAGGTTTTTAAACGGCTCATCACACGTCACTAGACCTTCATCACGTAGTAACTTGGTATAAAAGCGTGAATACAATAAATGCAGAATCGCGTGTTCGATACCACCAATATATTGATCAACAGGCAACCAATAGTTAGCGCGTTCATCCAACATCGCTTCGCTATTATCGGCGCAGCAATAACGAGCAAAATACCATGACGACTCCATAAACGTATCGAAGGTATCGGTTTCTCTTTTTGCCTTGCCGCCACAGCTTGGGCAATCGGTATGAATAAAGGCTTCGTGTCGCGCTAACGGCGAACCAACACCTTCAAGCTCTACATCTTTTGGTAATAATATCGGTAATTGATCATCCGGCACGGGCACGGTGCCACAGCTATCACAATAGACCACCGGTACCGGTGTACCCCAATAACGCTGACGTGAAATACCCCAGTCACGTAAACGGTAATTAACTTTTTTCTCACCCTGGCCTTTCGCGCTCAAGGCCTCGGCAATCGCATCAACGGCTTGCTGGAAGTCTAGCCCATCAAACTCGGCTGAATTAACCAAGCGCCCTTTGCCAGTAAAAGCTTGTTTTGAGATATCAATCTCATCGGCTTTATCGCTGCTAATAACTTGCTTAATGTCTAGGCCATACTTGTTAGCAAATTCAAAATCACGCTGATCATGCCCAGGTACCGACATTACCGCACCGGTGCCATAATTCATTAATACAAAGTTCGCAATCCAAACAGGAACCACCTCACCGGTTAAGGGATGAACCGCTTTAACCCCCGAGTCGACACCTTTTTTCTCCATGGTTTCCATCGCAGCTTCCGATGTTTCCATGGTTTTACATTCGTCAAGAAAGGCGCTGACCTCAGCATTATTTTCCGCCGCGTGGAGGGCAATCGGGTGTTCAGCGGCAACCGCCACATAGGTAACACCCATTAGCGTATCGGGTCTGGTGGTATACACAGACACAGCCTCTCCACCGCCCACTAAATCAAAACTAAGTTCAACCCCCTCAGAGCGACCAATCCAGTTTTGCTGCATGGTTTTAACTTGTTCTGGCCAGCCTTCTAGCTGCTCCAGTGATTCCAGTAATTCATCGGCATATTTTGTAATGCGCATAAACCACTGTGAAATTTCACGTTTTTTCACTTCATTATCACAACGCCAGCAGCACCCATCAATCACCTGCTCATTGGCCAACACGGTGTTACAGTCTGGACACCAGTTCAACGGTGCGGTCTTCTTGTACACCATATCTTTTTTCAATAGACGGGTGAAAAACCACTGTTCCCAACGGTAATAATCATCGTTACAGGTGGCGAGCTCACGCTTCCAGTCATAACCAAAACCGAGTTGCTTTAACTGGTCACGCATATAGTCGATATTATCGCTGGTCCAATCACCCGGGTGCACACCGTGTTTCATCGCTGCATTTTCAGCTGGCAAACCAAACGCATCCCAACCCATCGGCTGCATCACGTTTTTACCCTTCATCCGTTGGTAACGGCTAATCACATCGCCAATGGTGTAGTTACGCACGTGGCCCATGTGCAAACGCCCACTGGGGTACGGAAACATCGACAGACAATAATATTTTTCTTTATTAGCATCTTCTGTTACTTCAAACGCACCAGTCGTTTGCCACTTCTGTTGAACACTGCTTTCGATCAGAGAAGGTTGATATTCTTCTTGCATTTTTTTACCGTCGGACACACTATTTAGTAAGGATGGGTAGAATACCTTAGCTACCCCTAAATCTAAAGTGATATTACACACGGAGGCGGTATGAATAATCCTATGCAAGACAAATTACTACAAGCGTACGACACCATGCTCGAACGACTCCACAAAGCCGTTGAGCACGCCGAACATAAAACCCTACCCTCGATTGAAGAACAACTTAAACAAGCCAAGGAAAAAGCGATTGAACTCGGCGAATTAAGTCGCGATGAAGCCGATAAAGTAGCGGACTATCTGCGACGGGATTTAGACGATGTTTCGCTGTATTTACAAGAAACTAAAGCAGAGTTTTCCGAGTGGTTAACGTTCGAATCGGCGCTACTAGAAAGCAAGATGGGCGAATGGCTGAACCTAGTCGCCGATAAAACCAAGTTAGAGTGGGATAAAATCAAACTGCGAGCAGTCAAATCTCAGCTCTACCACTCGGGCGAGATTATTGGCGCGGGCAGCATCGAGTGCATCGCCTGCGAACAAACCCTCAACTTCAAAAAAACCGGGCATATTCCACCGTGCCCAAAATGCCATAAAACGGAATTTAAACGCCAGCACGCTAAGGAGCCCAGCGCATGAATAGAGTCATCTTCAACAAAAAAGGCGGTGTCGGAAAATCCACCATCACTTGCAACCTAGCGGCAATCAGCGCCTCGAAGGGGCAAAAAACCCTCGTCATCGACCTCGATACGCAGGGTAATTCCAGCCAATACCTACTGGGCGACAAAGCGGCTGACACCACCACCAGCCTTGCCGACTTTTACGCCAGCACCCTCAGCGTCAGCTTATTCCCGAAGGACTTTAGCGAATTCATCTATCCAACCGCTGTTGATAATTTATACCTGATGCCATCCCACCCAGAGATGGATAATTTGCACGCAAAACTCGAATCACGTTATAAAATATACAAACTAAAAGAAGCGCTCAATGCGATGGACGAGTTTGACAATATCTTTATCGACACCCCGCCTGCACTCAACTTTTACACTCGCTCCGCACTCATTGCCGCAGATCACTGCATTATTCCGTTTGACTGCGATGCTTTTTCCAAACAAGCCCTGTATTCCTTATTGGAAACGGTGGATGAAGTGAAAGCCGACCATAACCCAGAGTTAAACATTGAAGGCATCGTCGTTAACCAATTCCAACAACGCGCAAAACTCCCCACTCAACTGGTGGATGAGCTACTGGCTGACGAACTCCCCGTATTTAATACCAAACTGTCCTCCTCAGTTAAAATTCGTGAATCACACAGCGCCGCACAACCGATGATTCAATTCGCGCCGACCCATAAAGTAACCGAGGAATTTAAACGCCTTTATGAAGAGCTGTTATAAGCAGCTATTTCAAATTGGCTGCTCGACGGTTTGCCCGTTTTCGAGAAGGAAAGGCTAGCGGGCATTCTTAAATACCGCGAACAGTGTGGGACGGATTGATTGCGTGGGTTGGGCTGGTTTGCTTTGAGCCTTAAACCCATCGAGCCTGAGCCCATTGATTCTCTTTTTTATTGAAGCTTTAAAGATCACAATATACATGACCCCTTTTTTATAAAGAATAAATTTATAAGAAGGTGCTTTAAATGACCGAGTGCTTAAAGGGCTATGGAGCCAAACGTATTGTTTACCTAACAGAAACGCAGTATTTAATGGCTGAGAAAGGGTGAATCAGTAAGGCACGCTTAAGAGCATGAAAAACATAAACCATGCAGCTCTATCGTTAATGATGTTGGCGTAAACCGTGTCTTTTCGCTCATGGTGAATAATGTTTTATAAACAGATGAGGCGTCAAGTTCAAATGCACTTTTACAGGCATCACAAATTAAGATAACTGATTGATGCTTTGTTTCGGCTTGCATGCAACCAATAAAAGCATTGAGTGATTCTATTTTATGTACCAGTCCAGCTTCCATCAAAAAGTCTAAGGCGCGGTAGATGGTTACCGGTTTCGCTTTAGCATCATCTTCCTGAAATAAATCCAATAACTCATAAGCGCCTATCGCCTTATGGCTAGAGCAAACCAGTTCCAGAATACGTCGACGAATAGCGGTTAAGCGCATCCCTTGATCTGCACAAATTTTTTCTGCGGACAGTAATGTTTGGCTCATGCAGAGTTGATGGTTATGGGGTTGCTGTAAAGCTTTTTCGTCAACAAGTTTTTTCATATTAGAATGTTATTTTTGCACCTCATCCTGGTTCGGGCGCATGATCTTTTAAAAATTAAGTGGAACTCCGAATGGTTTCATTTAATAAGTGACTACCTTTCACAAACAACAGAGCGTGACAGCTTTCTTGAAAGCTGCCCGTTATAATTAATATTTGCATCCAGTAACAAATAACCTTTTGAGAGTGTTTCATTATCCCCTATTTAAGTCTGTTTTTCTGCTTGATTGATATTCCTTCAGAAACCCTTTCATAACCTGATGACACCTGAGTAAAAAGCTCAGGTGTCCCCAGCATAATTTGATTGATAAGAGTCTATTTCCATTTGATTGTGCCTATAGAGGTATTTCTACCGAGTTTTGAGGCGACAATATAACCTAGCGAAATAAGCCTTAGTCATGTGATGGCTTAAGTCGTTTGCTGTTCTTTTGTACCAAAAAATCCTGATAACAAAGCAATACAAGCAACCATCCAAACGATGAGTGCGCCACTCGGTAAGTCTAAAATAGACGAAGCAATCAGTCCTAAGCCATAGCCTAAGGCACCAATGATGTAGGCTATAACGAGGGATTTTTTTGCAACATAATGACGACTGCCCAATGCTGGGATAATAAGGCTGGCAAAGACCAAATACACGCCGATAAGTTGAACAGAGCTGGTGACTGCCAAGGCGAACAATAAATAAAACCCCATTCGTTGATTAAGCTTGAAGACAAACCACATCAATAATATGAACCCTGTTACGGCGGCTAGGGGAATAAGCTCTGCCCAAGTAACCCATAAAATTTGCCCTACCATGAGTTCTTTAAGCTGTTCGCCACCGTGAGGGTTGTTGGCCAATATTAAAATGCTGCCAGTTGCGGCTAATATAAAAGAAACACCAATCAATGCCTCTTGAATCTGCGGCTTATACTTGTTTAATAAGCTTAACCCAAAGGCGCCCAGCAAAGCACTGCTGATGGCGATCAGCTGAACTTCCCATCCGTGGGATTCAAAACCAAGCCGCGTTGCTAAAATGACGCCAAAACCAGCGATTTGCGCAATCGCCAGGTCAATAAAGATGATGCCACGTTTTAGCACCTCTTGACCCAATGGGACATGGCTTGCTAATACCAGCAGGCCAGCGAAAAACGCTGGCCCTAAGATACTTATATCTAAGCTCTCTATCATTCTTGCAACTTTAAAAGTTGGTTTAATAGTCGGTCAAACCAATGAGTCAAGGTCTCGTCTTTTGCTGGGCTAAAAGCAAGCTCAAGGGTCGGGATACCGGTTTTTTTGGATAACCAGTTCGCTGCTTTGTTATCTTGATAGTTCGCATAAACAATCACTTGAGCGGGGCTTTTTTCTAAACCCAAAATCAATGAACTCAAATGGGAGCTGGTAGGTGGAATGCCGGGTTTAGGTTCTAATACCGCCACTTGATTTAACCCTAGCCAGTGCTGAAGATATGTCCAGTTTTTATGATAGACAACAATAGGCTTTCCTTTTAAAGATTGCGTACGCTCTGTCCACTGAAGGATCATGTTTTGCCAGTGTTGGGTAAACAATTCTAATTTCTTTTCATAATCTGAACTGTTTGCGGGATCAAGCTTGGTCAATGTGTGACTTAGTTTGTTAGCAATTTGCTGTAGCCGAACGGGGTCAAGATGAACGTGTGGATTCCCAGCTGCATGTATATCACCTAAACTGCGGTCTAACACAATAGGCTGATCCAATAAGGAAACATAATCTGTTGCTATAAAATAACCCGCTTGTCCTGCTTGGATGTTTGGATTACCGGATTTACGTAGTAACAAGGGAAGCCAACCAACTTCCAGCTCTGCACCGGTACAGACCAATAGCTCAGCTCGGCGTGCTTTAGCAACCAAACTGGGGCGAGCTTGAATATGGTGAGGATCTTGCTGATTTGTTGTTGCCGTATAGATATCCAGATGTTCGCCACCAAGTTCATTCGCCAGCGAGGCCCATTCAGGTTCGCAAGCAAAGACTTGAAGCCCTGCATATAGCGGGTTACTAAGAAACAATAAGGAGATAAGCAGTATGATATTTCTTTTAACGTATTTATTTAACATGTGAAACCTCCTTAGTATTGATGAGAGCCGTGGCTACCCAAACTATAGGTGTACTGCAAAAATAGTTGGTTATCCGTATTGTCATAGGATTGATCCCGATTGAATTGCAAACGGATACGGCTAAATTCACTTGGCAACCACTCCACCATTGCGCTGTAACGTTTTGGGGTGTGACCTTCATTATCTAAACCAGCTTCTTCTAGAATATCAGCATCTGCTCCTGAGTTACTGCTGTCCAGCTGGTCGTAGCGTAAACCTACGCGCCATTGCGGCTTAAACTGATGCACAGCTTGTGCATACCAACCGTTTTGATGGCCATCATAACTTGTTGCCTCTAAGGGATCACTGTTGAGCATTGTTATTACACCCTCTTCACGGCGATCAAAATACTCGAACTGGAATTTAAAGTTTTGCTGGCTAGGGTTGCCGTTAGGCGCCCATTTATAGACAAAATCAAGAGAATTGATTTTACTTTTTCCGGTAAATGAAGGTGTCTCAACCTCTTCCTCCCCCTCATGCTGGTGACCCCCACTGGTTCTACCATCAATATCGTTGGCTTGCCAATGATTCAGCCCTAACAACCAACTATGCTCAATACCAATGTCACCACCGATATTGGCAAAGGCCGTCCAGGCGCCGACATTACCTGACTCACCGCCTGCGGGGAAACTGCTACCTTTAAAAGCTTCGGCACCCAGTTGTAAAAAGGTATCTGTCGGTGCGATATAATTGATCTGCAAACCATCGTCAAGTAACTGACTACCAAATAAACCGCGATAAATAAGCGGCGCATCGGCAAAGTCCCAAGCATGTTCATGTTGTTCGTTTAAATAACCCATTGCCGATAAAAAGCGCCCAGCTTTCACGGTTACGCCATTGCCTAAACCCAGTGTTTGAATAAAAGCCTCCTCTAACTCGATGTCAGTGCTGCCTTCATGATCATGTAAAGCAATGGTCGCTTGACCATAGAATTTATCATCGATATTGGCGCTGGCAACGATTTCAGTATGGCCCAATGAAATACCTTCTTCACCTAAGCCCGACTCCCCTCCTAAGGCAAACCCCGGTAGTTCATACTCACCCGGTTTATGACTAAAGCTTGCGTATCGGCCATCTAGAATTAAGCTGATCGCGGGGTTAAAACTGTTTTGAGTTTTAAGGGCAGTTTGAGGCGCTGAAGATTTTTTTACGGTTTCTTCAATCTGTTTTACTTTAGTTTTTGCATGTGTCGCATTGTTTTCAGCGACCTTTAACCGGCTTTCTAATGCTTGAATACGCTGTTCGTAATTTAGCTTTAATTGATCCAGTTGTTCTTTGAGTGAGCTAAGGTCATTAGCCGCTAAAACTGGATGCGAGTATGAAAGGGCAAGTGCAACACTGGCCGCGAGTATAGTAGTACGCATAAAAAATCTCTCTTTAATAGAAAATAAATTGGCGCAGCCCAAAGGGAGCGTCGATAGTCAGTTAGTGATTAAATTCGGAGAGAAGGAGGTGCGCGAATGCTGTAAAGGGCGTGAGCGTGAAATAAGAAGGTGCTGGTGAAATTTGCCGAGTTGTTTAGTTGGACAAGGGGCTTGGTGCTTGTGTTGCAAGCAGACATCAGTCCGTCTTTTGATTGCTCAAGCGCAACATAGGTTTTACAAGCCTGAGCAGCCTCATGAAATGGGTGTTCAACTGAGTGAGCAAGCGCAGCATACTGCCCTATAAGCAAGGTAATGCTTATAAAAATTATTTTTAACGAGATGTGTTGTTTGTTAACTATCAAAAGAGCTCTAGTGTTGTCATCATTAAATCTTTGGAGTGGTCAATTGTCATCAGTATTCAGGCAATACTTTTTTTGCCGAATGAGTCCTTCTACACGTTACCTTCCCCGCCATTTATTCGAAATATTTTTTTCTTGCAATAGCGTCTTTTTAGCGACTAACCGCATCAATATTATTCCACTGAATTGACAGCCTGCTCGAACTTCAGACATCTATTCTTATTTAAGCTACTCATCGGCGCTAACAGACATTTAATAAACTCTCTTGAGTGTTGAGGCTCCAGATGGTTGCGCCATTTAAAAATTTGTCAGTGGACTATTGCATAATAAAAGATATGATATAACATATCATTAGGTATTGTTAGTCTAGCTGAGAATATCTTTCGAGCTAACGCTTTAAAAGAGTATTTATTATAAGGAACCAATTTAAGGAGCCGTTAGGATGAAGAAAGGAGTAATAACAAAAATTTGCAAATAATTGCCTTAGCGGAGTGTGTTGTTTTCTGTTTGTTTGAGAGCCGAATCATTGCGCCGTGAGGATGACCCTCAACAGGAGGATCATTGATACGCGCTTGCAGACACACCCATAGTCATTAAGGGTAAGCAGGCTCTAACTGTACTAAAAGCGTATTCAACAACGATAAGTATTAAGAGGGAACTGTGAACACGCAACAGATCATTGATCGAGCAGAACAACACTGTAATAAGCAAGGCAGCCGTCTTACTAGCAAACGCAAACCGGTGCTTGCGGGTCTATTACAAGCGGATAAGGCGCTCTCTGCCTACGAACTGCTGGACTATTGCAAGAACCAATGTGGCGCAAATATTCCAGCTATGTCGGCGTACCGTATTTTAACTTTTCTAAAGAGCGAACAACTGGCGCATAGGCTCAAATTGGCAACAATAAACCTGTCACATCGCTTGCGACCACGCAGTGCCATAGTTTTTGAACTGCGGGCAATGCCAACAAGTGAAAGAAATCACCATTAACCATTAACCCGTTAGAGCTAACGTGTAGAAGAGGCTGGCTTCCATTTGCGTAGTCCGCCGCTGGAAACAGATCGTCTTTGCTAGCACGGTATGACTAACACGGCCTAAAGCCATTAACTAAGAAGGAAATTATGAATAACTTAAGAGGTCTAGCTGATAAGTCAGCGATAGCGCTATCGGTACTGTGCTCGATCCACTGCCTGGCGATGCCGCTGGCTATTGTATTGCTGCCCTCTGTTGCAGCTATGCCGCTGGAGGGTGAGGAATTTCATTATTGGATGCTAATAGCTGTGTTACCGCTCAGTACCTATGCGTTAACCATGGGTTGTAAAAAACACCAGCATTATCGGCTGCTTTTTATTGGGTTTGTAGGCCTATCGATTCTTGTTTTCGCGGTTTTTTTTGGGCATGATCTGCTGGGTGAAACGGGGGAAAAGGCTCTGACAATGATCGGCGCCACAATTCTGGCACTTGGCCACATAGGCAACCACCGTCTTTGCCAACAGCAGGAACGCTGCGCCTGTCCTGAGCCTAGCGAAAACGACCATTAATCCAAATGCCCTGATACAGCGCCCATTTTTCAAAATCTAGAACATCCCCCTATAGACCCTGTGATATTAACAATATAAAAATGGATGCTTTGAGTGCGCGCCCAAATGCATCTGTTAATCATGTCACTTTTAACGACCTAACTTAAAACCACGCAGATTTTGCGCGCTCTTTTAAATAATTTGTTAGCGGTGGGGAACGTAGCCGATATTGGCATTATGTTGGGCCTTAAAAACTGAACGCTTTTAAAGCTTTTCGACACGTATCCATACAGCTTACCACTCCTTTTTCGAAGGTAAGCCTACTACTTAAAGGCGTGAACTCAACATAATTTTATCTATCGAACTGAAATAGCGAATATTTAATTGTAAAATACACATGACCCCTTATTGTTTTTATTGTTTTTTTCGCGCGTCGTTTTGATATTTTTGTTATGTGTTGATTTGACCAGAGTTTAATTTATAAGAGCTGTTCTTTTTGAAGCCCATTTTTTTATAAAAGCCTGATGCGCTAGTATTGTCAT
>MAAC01012099.1_pt1 | contig 53107 bp, 46 predicted proteins | sample 1115981 | NCBI WGS metagenome assembly MAAC01 (sample SAMN04961126, study PRJNA320927) | seawater metagenome | isolation source: sample BD02T64 sea water enriched with oil for 64 days | place: USA:Gulf of Mexico | collected 2013-07-27 | reverse complement strand
CAAATCATACTCTGCGTTACATTTCTTTTTAAGGGCGCTACATGGATGTAGCTTATTAGAGAATGCAGGAGCATATTCTCCTGAATAACCCTTAATAAAAAAATGTGCCTTGATTATGAGTCGCTCAGACTTCCTGAAACGAGCATCTTCATGTGGAGCGGGTATATAGCTAAACAAGCCCTAAGGTAACGGTTGAGTGTTAATCGCTCAGCCTTTGAGGAACTAGTTTGTTAAATTTGTTTAAGTATAGGGTAACACTAGAATAAATATCGTTTTATTAGCTTAGCTTAGCTTTTAACTATTTCACAGCTTGATTGGTAAATTGTCTTTAAATTTTTTCAAATCAGTTTATCAACAACATCCGTAAAGAATCACCAGCGTCAGAATAACGACAATACTGTCGTTTGTTTTCGCTAGGTTACTGTTACGCTCAACTCTTTTTCCTTTTCCTTTTTTATTATTTGAGCTTGATGATTACTAACGGGTATAGAGATTAAAAAACTAACTGCGCAGCAACACGAAAGCTAACACCATCAGACGCTGTTACATTTCTTATACCACCGCCGATCAGATACTTCTTATCTAGTAAGTTGTTGATATTAAAACGCAGGCTTAGTTCGTGGTTACTAACATCCATTTGATAAGTGGCACCGACGTCAATACGGGTATAAGCGTCTTTCTTGATGGTGTTATTACTGTCTGCAAAGCGTGAGCCTTCATAAAATGCACCGGCATTAAAGGCTAGCTTTTCAGTCATTTCGTAACGTGTCCATAAAGCAGCAGACCACTCTGGTACGTCTATTGGTGTTTTACCTTTATAGTTTTCATCTTGTTTGTAGCTTGCATCGATATTTATTAAAGATGACATGATAAATAGCTTGTCGTTTATTGCACCTTGCGCGCCAAGTTCAAAACCTTTGTGGCGTTGTTCACCTGCTTGGGTTGTACGTGTTTCAAAGTCTGGATGGTCAATATCTTCTCGGATCAATTTTCCGTTTTTACTAATATCAAATATCGCGCCGCTGAGTAATAACCTGTCTTCAACAAGTTGCCACTTAACGCCTATTTCACTTTGTTTAGACTCCATTGCATCTAATTTCATGCCATGGTTAATATCAGTTTCCTTATTTAAGGTTTCACTTGATTGCGGTTCAAAACCCTCGGTGTAGCTGTAGTAAATAGTGGCTTGTTCAGAAGGATGGTAAAGCACACCAAACTTAGGCAATAAAGACTCGTTATCTGCGCCTTTTTTATTTTGTTTATCATAACGACCACCAAAAGATATTTGCCAATTGTCGTTAATGGTAATTAAATCTTGCAGATAAATGCCATAGTAGTCGTATTCACTGGTATATAATTCGTCGTCGTCTTGGTAGTTAACATCAGGTTTTGCAGGCTCACTTTGTCCCGCAGAATAGGTAATTGACGGACTGTTAACTTTAAGCTGTCCGTAGTAGTAATCCATCGAGTTTGCGCCAATTAATAACTGATGCTCAACGCCAGCAAATTCGAATTCCCCCGTAAAATCAATAAATTTTGTGGTGAACTGCCAGTCATCAAAACGGTCGTAAGGTTTTGAAGTGTATTCGTCACCTTCTTTAAAGTCTGATGGTTTCTTTGGTGCAGACTCAAAACGTTGGCGTTCAAACGTTTGTTTGTTGTAGCCTAGGCTAACTTGCCAATAATTATTGATATTGTAATTAATATCAGCGCCATAGTTTTCAACGTCAATATCGGTAAATGCCCAAGACATATCACGAATAGTTTTACGATCGCCAATCAGTTCACCGTTATCATCAAGCCAAGCACCAGTATCTAAGCCAGCTTTATCATTGGTGTAGTCATAATGTATTCGAAGTAATAAATCATCAGACACATCATAATCAACAACTAAAGCACCTAAGAAACGATCACGTTCTCTTTGAACACCATTTTGGTATTCTCTTTGATAGCTCACATCTTGCTTGACCAATGTGCTGCGATACCTTAATGACTTATCATCATTTAATGCGCCACCAGCATCTAAAGTAAAACGAGTTGAACCTTCTTGATCTGTGTCTGCGCCAATGCTGAGCAATGATGTTGCAGTTGGCTTTTTAGTGACCATATTTACCAAGCCACCAGGGCCAGATTGGCCATACAAAATACTAGAGGGACCTTTGATCACTTCAACGCTTTCTAATGTTTCTATCGGCTGTTGATAATGTGACCAATGTTGGTGCCCATCGCGTAAGTAACCGTTTGATGAACTTAACGTGAAACCACGTAGGTTAAATACCTCACGGTTACGTTGTTTAGAGCCAGCGGAAAGGCTAGCATCATTAGCAAGTACTTCACCTAAAGTTGTTGCTAGTTGCTCTTCAACAATCGTCCTTGGAATTACTGTGACGGATTGAGCGGTTTCAAGTAACGAAGCATTTGTGCGCATTGCACCTTGGGCTTCATCCACTTTGTAGTCATTAAAATAACTGCCGGTAACCTCGATAACTTCTATTGGATTATCGTCAGCATAAGCGAGTGGGGTAGCCAAAGGTATTGCCAAAAACAGCGGTGAGTACTTCATGTTAGTCTCCAAATTATCATCTAATGTGATGGGAAATGCAGCGAGCATTAAATTATGCCGAAATACTAATGAGAATGATTATCAATTGCAACTTAAATCTTGGTTGATTCAATAAAAAAGACCATCTGATTAACTTTAAGGTGAGATATATTAATTTCAGGTTGGAAACTTTGTTTTTTCAATTTGTTAGCTTGTATGCTGTACTAGTAGACTGATAGCTTTCTTGAAGCCAGATTGGTGATTGTGGTTAGGGCTATGCTTGAAAGGTCAACGTAGATTATCGAAAATAAAATACAGCGTTAAAATTGTTATCAGTAATGTGAGTTTTGAAATCAATAGTAAATCGCTCAGTGAGCTTTTTGATAAGCGTTAGCCCTAAACTAAAATGCTGTTGTTCACTGCTAATATTGGCTTTTTCATTGCTAAATATTATTTCACTTTTATTAATAGTGATCTTAAGCAATATTGAACCATGTATTTGTAGACCATGGTGTATAGCATTATTAATAAGATTGAAAAATATCAATTCTAATACCTCTACAGGCATTGCTATCATAGGTTTGTAATGACTCATATTATCTAGTGTAATATCGAGGTGATGGGCAGTTACAAGGTTTTTTGAATCAATAAGTACCTTATTAAGTATCGAAGTCATACAAGTTGTACTTTGGTATTTCTCTGGAGAGGTAAGCCAAAGTAGGGCATTACTGATGCGTTTTATACGGGCAAGTGATTTTACAAATCGTTGCATTGAAGCTTGCTGGTATACCTCGGGATGATTGGCCTCAACAAGCTCCATTGAGTGGCTCATCACTTGTAGTGGTGTTCTTATTTCATGACTCATGCCTTGGTTAAATACTGCTTGTTCTTCAATTAATAACGCCTGCTTTTCTAGTGCTTGTTCTAACTGCTCGGCAATTATTCTTACATCAGCTTCTTCAATATCACTATTAATATCAGTAGTGTTTGTTAATGGATATGTGTTTGGTTCATTTTTTTGTTGAAAATGTTGACTCAAATGATGAAAAGGCTTTAAGGCATGAGCTGAAATAGCCCTGGCAATGAATACCGACACTAGAATACAAAACAGAAATACCAGCAGTAAAATGAATAAAATATCTTTAGCACCACGTTTAACCACAACCTGCTCGGTTACATCCATCAAAAGTAACCCGTCAGAGAGCTTCATGTAGTGAAAATGCTGCCCTTGGTGGCTAAACTCACCAAATAAATCATCAGCATCAAATTCGATAAACTGTTTATTGGGAGATAATGTTAAACCAAACTCAGCTAGATCAGGAATTTTTTTAACGTTCAGTGGCAATGATTGGTGTTGCTGTAGTTGTGTATTTGCTTGTTGTAGTTGCTGATTAAACATCACGTCTTCGAGCGAGTAAGCAACGAAAAAAGTGACTAGTGAAAACACCACAAATAAGCAAAAAGTCAGTAAGGTGATAACCTTTGTTAGTCTGATTGATAAGGTTGCTGATTTAAAGAACCTCAAAACGGTATCCTATGCCTTTTACTGTCGTTATAAATGGTTGCTCAAACGCTTGGTTAAACTGTTTTCTTAATTTATAAATATGGGCTCTTAAAGGGTTGCTATCAGGTGTATCTTCTCCCCACAGTATTTGGTGAAGTGTTTTTGTTTTTACTACATCAGGCGCTACATTGAGCAGTGCGGCAACAATATCAAAACCGACTTGGTGTAATTGTATTGCTTGATTTTCAAAGTGAAAAATTAATGTATTTGCGTCAAGTTCAACGCCATTAAAAATATGGCTAGGTTTATTAGCATTGCTAACTTTACTCAAGTTAGCTTTATTTAAGTTTACGTCGATGCGAGCAGATAGTTCTGCAAACGAAAAAGGTTTAACTAAATAATCCCAAGCACCGGATTCAAAGCCTTTTAAAATATCGTCAGTAGCACCTCTCGCTGACATAATGATAACAGGCAATGTCGTTAATTGGTGATGCAGTAATGAACGGCAAACATCGAAACCATCGATAAAAGGCAAGTTAATATCAAGCAATACCAGATCATAGCTATGCGTATTAATTAGGCTCATGGCTTGTTTGCCATTATAAGCAAAGTCTAGCTGATAACCTTTTGGCTCTAAAAATTCAGCTATACCTTGTGCGATATCAACATCATCTTCGACGATTAAAATATTTGCCATGTTGCGATTTACTCTCTGTTTTTAATCATTTTATACACTTCAGGTATTAGCCACTTTTCTAGTGCAATCCAACCATCTTCAACTTGCATCATCACAACAACCTGTATGTCTGCAATCGGGTCTGCCCAGAAAAGCGTACCACCCATACCAGCCCAAAAATAGCTGCCTTGATTTCTAATATCGTCACTCGTTTCCTTAATACCTATACCGTAACCGAAACCAACACCTTGATAGATTCTAGGTAAAAAATGCGTATCTAATCCTGTTGTTTTTGAGCTTAACATCTTTTTTATTAAAGGCGTTGATAATATCGTTTCTCCGTTAAATTGCCCTTTATTTTGTAACATAGAGACAAAGTTACTGTAATCTTTTGCTGTAGACACTAAACCACCGCCACCGGAAGCAAGCTGTACTTGCTCAAGGTATTCACTATTTTTTCCTACCTCAGTCAATGATATTTTTTCTTGATTAAATACACGCGCTTCTTCAAAGGTAGTTGCGTCATACTCATACATGTCAACTAAGCGATGTTGTTGACTTTTAGGTACGAAAAAACCTGTGTCTTTCATGTTTAACGGCGTAAATATATTTTGTTGGAAGTATTCAGCTAATGGCATTTTTGAAACAGCCTCGATGATGGCGCCTTGTATATCGCTAGCAATACTATATTTAAACTTGCTGCCGGGGCTAAATTTTAACTCAATACCAGAAAGGTCATCCATTAAATCGGTTAAGTTATTACTACGGCTTAAAGGGTTTGCCAATAAATACCGAATATCCACCCAGCTCTTTAAACCACCGCCATAACCAAACCCTGCGGTATGTGAGAGTAATTGATGTACGGTAACTATTTGTTGTTCCCCTTCAAATTCAAATGGTTCAACGTTTGGTAAGTATTTTCGAATGTCATCTGTTAGGGCTATTTTATTTTGGTCAATTAACTGTAATAACGCGACGGCAGTTATAGGTTTACTCATAGAAAATAGACGAAAAATAGCGTCTTTTTGCATGAGTGGTGTTTGTTCAACGTTTACTTTTCCATAAGCATTGTAGTGAATAGTTTTATCACCTTTTTTTATTAATACCACCGCACCAGGTAAGTTGTGCTGTGTTATTAATGCATTGACGTTTTCTGAAAATTGCTCGGTTGCTAATACCGAGGTAGAAAGTAAGTAAAGACTTACTACTGATAGACATAGTTTTTTGATTAACATGGGTTTCACCTCTCATTGAATTGCTAATAGCATAAAACAAGCGATGTGAACTGAATGTAAATTAGGCGAACTTGGGTAACTATGTTTACGTTATAATTTGGTCAGCAGAGCAAGATTTAAATTAAGTTTGATATCAGAAAATGATTGATGCCGACAGCTGGAGATAATTTAACTACCTTGGTTTATGCTTGATGCGACTTAACGCAACAGGGGTAATTCCAAGGTATCTAGCGATATCGTTTTGGGTTATTTGTTGAGATATACCTGGAGATTTTGTCAGTAAATTTTGATACCTTTGCTCGGCACTTAAACATAATAGTTCATACTCCCGTTGCTCTTTTTTCATGGCAAAAGACATTAACAGTTCAATAATTGAATTGGCAGTATCAAGATTGTTGGCAGCAGCCTGACGGACTTCTTGATAAGATAACTTTATTAGTTTTGTTTCTTTTAAGCAGAGTAGACTAAAGCTGCAAGACCCACCACTCAACGCTTGAGAGCTAGCAATACTATCGCCAGCAAAGAGAAATGATTTGATGTATTCCTTACCTTCTTTATCGTTGTAACTCGCTTTTAATACTCCCTCTAACACCAGATATATATATTTATTTTCATCGCCTTGGGAAAATACATAAGACTTCTTTTTATAGTATTCGTGAGTACCAAATTGCTGGACCAAATCATTAAAATTCATTTTTTAACCTAGGTTAACGATCACCTGAATTAGTTTCTTTAATATAACTAGCAACTAATAATGTTAGGAGTAAAGATGCAATTAATTAATAAAAAAATTCTTATTACAGGCGCCACATCAGGGATCGGGTTGAAGTTGGTAGAGCAACTCTACCAGAACAATAGCCTTTATATCATTGCGAGAAATCAAGACAAAATCAACAAATTACTAGATGAATTTCCGCGAGTTGTTGCGTTTAAAGCTGATTTTAAAAATATTGATGAGCTACAAGTTACGGCGCAAAAGCTCAGTGTTGAAATACAAAGCTTGGATGTACTTATCAATAATGCCGCCGTTCAATATACACCTAGCTTTATTGACGATGATTTTAATTTTGAGTCAATTACTGATGAAATTACCATTAACCTTACCGCCTTATGCAGTCTTTGTTATTTGTTATTACCAATACTAAACCGCCAACATGATGCGGTTATTCTTAACGTTAATTCTGCTTTGGCTTTAGTGCCGAAGACCACGTCGGCTATTTATTGTGCGAGTAAAGGCGCGTTAAATATTTTTTCTCAAAGCTTGCGGCATCAACTTAACAATACTCAAGTGCAAGTATTACAGGCCTTCCTTCCGCTAGTTGATACACCTATGACACAAGGGAGAGGTAAATCCAAAATGTCGACAGAAAAAGTAAGCGCAGAAATTATCAAGGGAATAGAAAAATCAATTCTCGAACATGATATTGGCAAGGTGAAACTTCTTCGCTTACTTAATCGATTATTACCGAGTCTGGCAAGAGCAATAATGAGGAAAAGTTGATATGAAAAATAATATAGATCTTACATGTATAACATTTTTATTTATTGGAGTAATAAGTTTAATGAGCCAGCAAATTATTGCCAAAGAAGTAGTTGTTCACATCGAGAATATAGACGTAGCTAAGCCCGGTAATATTATGGTGATGCTTTTTGATAAAGGAGGATTTCCTAAGGATCATGCTAAAGCGACTGCTATTGAAGTGATTCCTGCAGTGGTTAATAAAATGATCGTTAAGTTTTCATCAGTGCCGGCTGAATTTGCCATTAAAGTGCTGCATGACGAAGATGAGGATGGACAAGTCACTAAAAATTGGACCGGAATTATCCCAGCAGAAGGGTTGGGTTTTTCAAATGGTGCTAAGTTAGGCTTTGGGCCGCCAAGCTTCTCTCGCGCGAAAGTTAAATTCGCTGATGTTACGACTTTTATTTCAATCGAAATAATTTACCCTTAAGGAGACGTTTATGCGCGCTTTAATAAAGTTGATGCTAGTACTGGCTAGTGTCTTTGCAACAACGTTTATACTGGCTAAACTTAGCGGTGTTATCAGTGTCGACAAAATTGAACGTTGGTTAACGGTGGCAAAGAGTATCGATGAGTTATATTTAGCCTCACTCATTGTTTTGCTATTGTTTGCTGATCTTTTTATTGCCGTACCTACCTTAACGGTAATGATATTTAGTGGTTATTTTCTTGGGCATTTTTACGGCGCTATAACGGTAATAGCCGGGGTAATGTTTGCAGGTATCACGGGTTACATTATTAGTTATTTTTATGGTGAAAAATTAGAAAAGAGAGTGATTAAAGATCATCAGCAGCGAATAAAATTAAGAGAACAGTTTGAGCAGTACGGCGTGTTGATGATTTTATTTTCTAGAGCTATGCCCATTTTACCCGAGGTCACAGCATGCTTGTCGGGTATGACTAAAATGCCTTTTAGTAAGTTTTTGTTTGCCTGGCTTGTCAGCTCGGTTCCCTATGCCATCATTGCAACCTATGCAGGATCAGTGAGTAGCGCAGATAACCCTAAGCCAGCAATAATAACAGCTATAATGCTTACGGCAATAATGTGGATGGGCTGGTTTATAATTCAGCGTGTTACTAAACGAAAAACAGCGCATAAACGCCAACATAAGGTTAAATTTATTTAATAACCTACATGCACTCGGGAATTTGAGAACTACTCCCGAGTGCATGTTAATTATATTGCTGGCTAAACCGCTGACAAAGTAAATGGGGGATTTGACTCTCTTTAGAGGCAATCAAAATAGTATTTGCTCAGTTTGTTTTAACATAGGCAAGGTGACTTTAATTGATTTAACTAATCAGAGGTTGCTGTTAAAATTTACTGGTTGTAATCGAATATAGAATCCCAGCGCTGGTCTAAGTGTTTTTTTGCTTGCGTTAATGGTAGTGCTTGATAGTTATCACCATCCAAAGTGATCAAGTGCATACGTTCAAGTTTATCTAGGGCGTCAGATATTTCAAAATCTAACTGACAGTGGTAATTGTTTTTAAACCAAGCTTCAATTGTTTCATCCAATTTTGATGCACTTAGCCCTTGCGACGCTTGCAGTAAAAAGGTGTAGGCTAAAACTGCCTCCTTAAAATCTTCTTCTTCTGCCGCATCAATGAGTGTATGGAATACACCGGCATTGTTATCCAAGTTTTTAAAATAAAGGTTATCTGAAAGAGCTTTCATAAATTTAATTTTTCGATTTTTAAATTTACTCCATTCTTTAAAGATAAAGCCGCCAAAAACCCCCATCCCTAGCCCAAACGAGATAAAATGCTGTTGTGTCATAGCAACTGACTCTGAGCGCCAGCCTAGCCAAAACGCTAATAACGCGGCAAGAAGTATGATTGAAGCCCCTAATTTAGTGACTAATACTACGGCTCCCCCAATGACAGCAGAAGCGCCAATGATGACTTTATCTATTGGGCGCATTCTTACTTCACTATTGGGAAATAGCATTTCTAAATCAGCTTTGGGAACGTTTTGAAATAGTTTTATGATTGTTGAACTTGGCTCAAAGCCTATTGGTTGCTTTTGTTTTTGCTCAAAATAGCTTTTATCTTTGAAGGTAATGTATATGGCGACACGATCATAGTTAGTAAAGTTGATGGTTTGTTTGCGAAAGCCCCAAAGTGAGGTAATGGTTTCACTTAATTGTGACTCTCCTCGGCGATAAAAGACCACTTGTTCAAAGTCATCAAACTCCACTTCAAGCCTGACTTTAAATAATGACTCTTCGTTAAGTGCTTCTTGCAAGTCTTGCTCAGTTACTTTTTCAAAGTTGGCAGCATTTAAAATGTTAGCAAAATTGTCGGCAAAAGCGGTTTTACATTGCTCGCGATGCTCTAAGGTAAAGTTAGTTAACGGTTGAGTATCGGCATTAGGATCAAATGGAGCATAGTTGTTTTTTAATGACTCAAGCACTTCGTGATAGTCAAAATGAATGACGCTAGAAAGAAGCTGACAAAACTGTTGAAAAGATTGCGATGAATTTTTATCGGCCAACTCTTGAGAACACATTTGAATAATGTCTTGCTTTCTAAATGGAATGAATCGTTCGTCAGCCATAATATAATGTTATTTGAAGTTAGGTTAATAGAATTTTGGTAAATAGAGTTTAAGGTAATTAACGGCATAGAGAAATAGATTCTAGGATTTACCTAATATTCCTTTAGGTACGGTTCCGATATTATTACGATAATTTATTTTTTTATAAAATAAATTGAACTTAGTTTGAAAAGCACACTCTTACTTAGCAGTAATGTTATTCCCCTAATGTTTCATGTTTTATGCACCTATTTTATAGGTGCATTTTTTTTGCCTTTTTATTGTTATACCAAATCAAATAAGTCTCTTCCCAACTCAGAGCTTTATTTGGAGGACAAGAACAAATAAAATTTGTGATGGTCTAGTCATTCTACATCAAACAAATTTGTGCGGTTATTGTGCTACAAATAAACTCCCAAGGGCGAGTTTAAAAGGCTTCTATGCTACGTTATTGATTTTGATAAGGGCGCTACATGGATGTAGCTTATTAGAGAATGCAGGAGCATATTCTCCTGAATAACCATTCTCTATAATCAATGCCTTACCTATAAGCCTTTTAATTCTCGCTGAGTGAGAACAAACTTAATTGAATTGGTATTAATACTTCATTTTAAGCGTGGCATAAATACTGGGTCTCTCATAGTGCGGTAGGGGGTGCTTCGCTGGCGGTTGATCTCAGGGAAGAAAAAATCTTCATCAGTTGGTTATCGCCATAAGCTCTGCCGGATTTTGATAAGTTCAGCGTGAGCGGTGCTGTTACTTTATTGAAGACGAAAAAAAACCTTAACATTGCTGTTAAGGTTTAAGGTTTCGTTTCTTCCTTTCGGAATGAATGGTGCCGACTGCCGGAGTCGAACTGGCGACCTACTGATTACAAGTCAGTTGCTCTACCAACTGAGCTAAGTCGGCACACAAAGCTGTGTGCGATAATTATGTTCTTTATGAACTTATTATCTTGGCACCGTATTAACAGTAACTAATTGTTAATACTTGTAAAATGGTGCCCCGACCCGGATTTGAACCAGGGACACGAGGATTTTCAATCCTCTGCTCTACCAACTGAGCTATCGGGGCATCTAACTAAGCGTTTTCTCTGCCTCGTTAAGATGGGGCGTATTAGACTGTTTTTCTTTAACTCCGTCAACCCTTTTTTTTAATTTAATTTCCGTTTGGTGTTTTTTTCTGCGCTTTGTCGCTTTTAAAGGCACTCAAGTACATTTTTAATACTCATGACGGTTTTATGTCTACTATTTACTCGGTGGAACGTAACCTTCGATGTCTGGTTCTATGCCGTCAAATAAATAGGCGACCATGGCTGTTTCTAAGAAAGTGCGATCGTCAACATTCATCATGTTCATTTTCTTTTCATTGATTAACATTGTTTGTTTTTTTTGCCAATGTCCCCAAGCTTCTTTGCAAATGTTGTCAAAGATGCGTTTACCCACTTCACCGGGGTATAGTTGAAAAGCTAAACCTTCACCTTCTTTTTTAAGGTTTTGGCAAAATACTGTACGGCTCATAAGTTTCTCTTGTTAATATTAAGTAATTGTTACTGTGATTTATTGCAGATGTTAATTTTTTTGCAATAAGCTAAGCAGTTTTTTTGTTGATGCTGCTAGACCTACGCTAGCTTCACCGCGTAAATCATACCATTTTTGTTTTCTAGGTTCGCTTATTTCTTGATTATTAATTTGTGATAGTGCACCTGCCTTTACTTGTGTGCAGTCAATTATAATAGGCGAAATATCAAGATGAAAATGGCTAAAGGTGTGCCTAAATGTAGTTAACTCTTGTTGTGAGCCATGTTCTGCTAAGGCTTGTAAACCTAATGATTCTAACAACAGGGTAATTTCACTTTTATGACTTACTTCATAAAAACACCATAAACCGCCCCAAATACCTGTAGGTGGGCGTTTTTCCATTAGAACGCTGTCACTCGTTGTAGTTATGATTCTAGGAATTACCATAATAGTATTTTTTTCTGGAATTTTTTTCTTTGGCTTTTTTTGAGGGAAATCAGCTTGCTGAGAACTAGCCATTGCTAAACAACTGGTTTTTACGGGGCATATTTCACAAGTAGGTTTACTGCGTGTGCAAACAGTGGCGCCTAGATCCATCATTGCCTGAGTATAAAAACCAGTATCAGTTGCGGGAGTCAGAGCTTCACTTAACGGCCATAGTGTTTTGTCAAATTTGGCTAAGCCAGTATATCCTTCTACTAAATAATTTCGGGCTAATACGCGCTTTACGTTACCATCTAAAATGGGGTGGTGTTGATTTAACGATAAACTTAAAATGGCTCCTGCCGTTGAGCGTCCTATACCAGGTAAAGCGATAACTTGTTTTATATCTTCAGGAAAAACACCATTATGTGCACTGTCGATTAGTTTTGCAGCCTTATGCAAATTACGCGCTCTGGCGTAATAGCCTAAACCTGTCCAGTGGTGCAATACATTATCTTCATCGGCATTGGCTAAACTTGAAATGGTTGGAAAGCTTGCCATAAAACGTTGATAGTAAGGTATAACTGTTGCTACTTGAGTTTGTTGCAGCATAATTTCAGAAACCCAAACGCTATAAGGGGTTTTGTTTTGCTGCCAAGGTAAGTGTTTTCTGCCTTGGTGGTGATACCAAGTAACTACTTGTGTCGAGAATTGCTTGGCTGACTCAGATGATATTTCTATTTTTTGTAATGAGGTAGCCATAATAGGTGTATTAATGATTGTAAACTTCATTTTTAAGAACGTGGGGCAGTGTAACTAATTATATTCATGGACTCAAAAAATGTTTCGTTTTAATAAATAAGTCGTTATATTAAAACTCATTCGTTGTTTTACTTTTCCTCATAACATCATGATTATAAATACTCTTCCTTATAAGGTTTCCAAAAACATTAACAAAAAAGAATACAGTCAATATGCATTACCTGAGTATTTAGCAAAGCATTATTGGTGGGCTTACTTATCGCCAAAAGGGGTCGGTTTTTTTGACCGTCCTTTTATTGTTAATCGTATTTTATGGGGGCAGTATCATAAAATAGCACAAGATGCGGTAAGTTTATTTTCGTCTGAAAACCCGTTAGTTAATACCAAACAAGAAGTAGCAGGTATTTCATGTGCTTATGGGGAGTTCTTTCCAAAATTGGCCGAACATGACAATGTTAATCAGTTATATTTATTTGATATTGCGCCAATCCAATTAAAGCAAATACAAAAGAAAGTACCAGCAGAGATACTCGATAAAAAATGCCAATTATTTTTGTCTAATGCCGAGCAAATATCTATTACTAATCAGTGTGTCGATAGCGCCATTTTATTTTTTCTACTACATGAGTTGCCGGTGTTTTCACGTGCGAACGTACTATCAGAAACTATACGAATTACTAAACAAGGAGGCAGAATAATTATCGCTGATTATGCCGAAAATAAAAATGAACACTTTTTTAATCGAGTTGGAATATTCAATTCTGTGTTTGAGAAATTAGAGCCTTTTTTAGCTGACTTCTGGCGTTGTGATTTAATTGCTGAATTATCAGAACAAGCAAAACGGCACAGAAGAAAAATTACTATGACCAGTGAACGTTATTACTTTGACCGCTTTTATCGTTTACTTGAATTTACGGTTGAATAAATTTGTTTTATTGCGCGTGATGAAGTCTGTATAATAGCGGCAATTATTTTTAGTAACTATTATTATAAGGCTGTGCCATGAAAATTGACGCAAAAAATCGAAGCGAACGACTACGTAAAAAATTAAGAGTTGATGAATTTCAAGAGTTAGGTTTTGATGTTGCTTGGCAATTAAATGACGACATCACTAGTGATGAGTTAGATGCATTCATCGATAAGTTTTTCAGTGAAATTATTCAACCTAGCGGTTTAGGTTTTGGTGGTGAGGGTGACTCTTTGTGGCATGGTTTGATTTGTACACAAAAATTAGGCTCATGTACTGATGAAAATCGCGCAGCGGTTGAAAAGTGGTTAACTGACAATGGTGCTACATCTGTTGCTGTTAGTGCGCTTTACGATGTTTGGTGGGCTGAATAACTTTATTCGTCATAAATGAACTTTATATCGCTTTGTTTAAAGCCCATTTATTTTGAATAAAAGAAAAGTTACGGTTACAAACGTAAACTAAAAGATTAGAGAAAATGACAGATAAAACTGAACAAACACATAAAACCATAGAGCAAGCTGAGCAAGAAGGTAAATACATACGTAAAGTACGTAGTTTTGTTAAGCGAGAAGGTCGACTAACTAAAGCTCAAGAGCGTGCTTTAAATGATCATTGGGAGACCATGGGTCTAAACCATAGTGATGGTTTAATTGATCTGAAAAGCCTTTTTACTAACGATAACCCTATTGTATTAGAAATTGGTTTTGGAATGGGGAAGTCATTAGTTGAAATGGCTAAATCGGCACCGCAATTGAATTTTATTGGTATTGAAGTACATAAACCTGGTGTTGGCGCTTGTATTGCTTTAGCGATGGAAGAATGCGTACCCAATTTAAAAGTGTTCGAACATGACGCGATTGAAATTTTAGCTGATTGCATCCCTGAAAATAGCTTAACTACAGTTCAGTTATTTTTCCCTGACCCTTGGCACAAGAAGAAACACCATAAGCGCCGTATTGTTTCAGCAGACTTTGTTGAAACCATTCGTCAAAAACTCAATGTTGGTGGTGTTTTTCATATGGCGACAGATTGGGAAAATTATGCACAATGCATGTTAGAGGATATGCAAAGTGCTCAAGGCTATAATAACTTATCTGAAAATAATGATTATGTGCCAAGACCAGAGTCTCGTCCATTAACTAAATTTGAAAATCGTGGTCATCGATTGGGCCATGGTGTTTGGGATTTACAGTTCGCTAAAGTGTAAGACCAAGTCAAAATAAGATTCTTACCAATTTAGAACGGTAAATTAGTTACACGTTAAGATGAGGTGAGTAGTTTATTGTAAATACTCCCTCTCAACATGAAATAAATGTTGGGCATTACGTAAATTACCTGAATCTTTTAGCCATTGTTCTGTGATGATCTCTCTTTGTAAAGCCGCATGTAATATGCGGCTTTTATATTGGCACCAATAAAATAATGTTGCTGCTTGATGACATTCATTATTGGGGAATGTTGTACTGCGATTTTCATTTAATTCTTCTTTAATGCTAGCGATAACTTTATCTTTTAAATCATCTTCTATTTGTTGTTTAAAACGGGTAAAACGTTTGGCTTTAATTAATTGCCAAATTAACCACATTAAAGAAGCTAAAGCGAGTATTGCGATAATTTGCATTTATTTATCCTGAGAAGCATATTCGCTTATCATAATAACAATTTCACCGACAAAACACCTGCTTAATTCAATTGTATTAGGTAAACTGAGCAAATATTTTATATAAAAGGTTTTTTCATTATTTATGATTATCTTACGACTATTGGTTATTGTTAGTTTAAACTTTATTATTTCTTGCGCGAGTGCAGATAATAGCATTCAAAAACTTTACAAATCAGTTAACCCTGCTGTTGTTGAATTACATGTTAAAGCGTTAGCTGATCCAAAACCTGGACAAGCGATTTATAAGGCGAGTATTGCAGGCTCTTTAGGCTCAGGCGCATTGATCAATAAGCAAGGCCGAATTTTAACCGCTGCCCATGTTGTTGATAAAGCAACGTCTATTGAAGTGATTTTTGCCGATGGCAGTAAAACAAGTGGTCATGTTGTATGGGTAGAGTCGATGATTGATCTTGCGATGATCCAAGCAGTTGATGTTCCTCAAAATATAGAACCATTGGCTTTAGCTAAGGCCGGTGATTATCAAATAGGTGAGCAAGTTACGGTTATCGGTGCTCCTTATGGTGTAAGCCACAGTTTATCTGTTGGTTATTTAAGTGGTATTCGTGATAGTAAAAAAATACCAGCAACGGATATTGTGCCGCGATTATTACAAACAGATGCTTCAATTAACGTTGGCAACTCAGGCGGGCCAATGTTTAATGCCAAAGGAGAAATAATTGGTATTGTTAGCCATATTTTGTCGAAAAGTGGTGGTAGCAATGGTTTAGGATTTGTTGTTTCTGTTGATACTATTCGAGAAATTATGGACAGTAACCCAGGGACGTTCTCTGGTTTTATCCCTTTTTTATTAAACAAACAACAGTCATATGCATTAAACAACTCCGCAGGACATGGCATGTTAATTCAACATGTAGTGCCACGCACTCTAGCGGATAAATTGGGTTTTAAAGGCGGTAATATAAATGTCACTATTGGTCACACATCGATTTTGCTTGGTGGTGATATTTTATTGGCCATTAATGGTCATAAAATTACCGATGTAGAGTCTGCTATTAAAATTAAACAGCGTATGGCGAATGTTAAAAAAGGTGATGAAGTATCATTTACTTTTTTAAGAAATGGCAAAGTTAATACCGTTTATTGGCAGGTGGAAACCACGCAGTATTAGTATAAATTAATAGAAGTAATGCCGTTAAAAATTGAACATTAGTCGTTAATGTTTTGGCATTACTCTATTTTAGTGAGTTCGTTATACTAAATTTATAAAGCCTTTCCCACAGAGCGATAGCTTGTCTATGATACTAATAAGTTTAATTGAATTACTATTATACCAACCTCACTAACTATGTGATCATTTCTACTTGTTAAAACCACCAACTACTTCGTTGTTTATTTAATAATTAGAACAACTAGTTATTAAAATAAACGCCTTGTATTTGGCCGTTTTCCTTACGTATAAAATTGATCACCTAATTAATGAAACTGGTATTAGTTTTACTTTTCATCGGCTTGTGGCGGAAAATTTTCGAGTAAACCGTTAACAGTGGACGTTACTGCGTTGTCAATGTCTATCGATGATAAGTCAACACTTGCTTCATAATTATCGCTGCCATGCCAAATTGCCTTTTTTTCATTGCTGATATCAATCACTATTGTAGTCATTATATCGGCTTCGCTATTTATTGGTAAGTTGGTACTAACACCAATACTTCCTCTGGAATTACTGCCTGTTTTTGATGTGCCTAAGCCAATGCTAAATGAAGAGTTATTCTCTATTTCTTTTTGGCTGAAATTAACATAAATGGTTAAATCAGCACTATTTAAGTCAACAAAAGTGTTTTTTGTTAAGCCTTTACTGGTTAAAGCAGTCTCTACAGCGCTTTGTATGCGACTTATCAGAATAGGGTTAGCATCAACCGAGTTATTCACTTGAGGATAAAATTGAAAACTGCGAAATAATTGAAAATTTGTTCCTTGGTTAAAATCAATGTGAATTGTTGGCTTGTTACTGCAAGCACTTAACAGGAAAAATAAAATACATAGTGTGGTTAATTTTTTCATAAATTCATTTTATAGAGAGGAGTTAAATAATCATATAAGGTAAACTTCATTTTATAAAGGTAACTTTGTTGTGTTTATAAAACTTGCTATTCAGGGGGGGCGATTGTGTAAGTTTCTAGTCTTTATTTCTTAGATTAATTCAGCTGTTTTTGGTTGAGCTGGTATCAGAATAACAAAGTGTAAATCGTTATATGTAGTTAAAAATACTTTCCGAGTGTTAAATAAAGGTTAATGAAAGTTGTTTGCAGTTGACTTTTATCTTTAACAAGCCTTAAATAGTTTTATAAGAATAAAACCTTTCTGTTTCAATGAGTGGCATTAATGAATAAGGCAATTGAAATCAATGATAAACTTACTAAGCGATTATTGCTTTATATCTTATTATGTAGCGTTTGTGTTTCTGTGTGCTCAACCTTAGTACAACTTTATTCTTTTTTTCAAGATGATATCAATTTATTAGAACAACGTTTTAATAATATTGAAAAAAGCTATCTTCCTTCTATTGCGAGTAGTTTATGGGATTTTAATAAACCACTAGTTGCTCAACAAATTCAAGGGATAGTTGATTTACCCGATATTGGTTTTGTTAAGGTTGAGAACGACTTCGATTATCACCAACAATTTGGCAACGAAGCGATTGATGTAAAAAAGTTTGTTGAGTTCCCTATTTTTTATGATGGGAAAAGCGTCGGTAAATTGCAAGTTTATGCTGATTATCAAGATATATACCACAGGCTATGGCAGCAGGCTGGCTTTATTCTTACCTCAGAGTTTATTAAAATATTTATCGTTGCTTTTTTTATTATCATTATTGTTGATAAACTCATTACTAGTCACCTTTTTCGAATTGCTCGCTATGCTCAGCAACTTGCCACCCATAATTTAGACGAAGAACTTATCTTATCTAATCGACCAGAGGTTGAAGATGAACTGGATTACTTAGTCAACGCGATTAATAGTATGAGAGTGAAGCTTCAAGATGAGATAGTTAAATTAGAAGATGCTGAAAATGCTTTATTGGCCTTAAATGGTGAATTAGAAGTTAAGGTACACGACAGAACAGCAAAAGTTGAAGAGAGTAATAAACAATTACAACAGTCTCTTGATGATTTAACCTTAGCGAAAGATCAGTTAGTGCAATCAGAAAAAATGGCATCTTTAGGGCAATTAGTGGCAGGGGTTGCTCATGAGGTAAATACCCCTTTAGGCATTTGTGTCACCTCAATTAGTGCCTTAAAAGAAAAAATTGATAGCTTGAAAGAAGCGATTGAGTCACAAGAGCTAACCAAATCATATTTAACTGACACGTTAAATTTACTGAGTGAATATGAACAAATTATTGAACGGAGCTTAAATAAATCAGTCGATTTAATTCGTAGCTTTAAATCCGTTGCTGTTGAGCAACATACCGACACAGAAGTTAATATAAATTTACATAAACATGTTTATGATGTAGTCAATACAGTGAGAACACTGTTTAAACATAAAGAATATCATATACATATTGACGTTGATAAAGATTTTAGCTTGCTAACCTTTCCGAGTGCGTGGAATCAAATCATCACTAACTTTTTAATGAACTCTCATATCCACGGCTTTGAAGATCGTCGAGAGGGCGAAATATCCATCACTTTTACCCATAGCGAAGGTTTCTTAACTTTAGTTTATTGTGACAATGGCAAAGGTATTGAAGATAAATATAAAAAACGAATATTTGATCCCTTTGTAACGACGAAACGTGGTCAAGGTGGAACTGGTTTAGGATTAAATATTGTTTTTAACTTAGTTGATGCAAAGCTAGGGGGTACTATTAGCTCACTAGATGTAGAACAAGGCGTTTATTTTAAAGTTAAAGTCCCTATCGTACAAGTGAAGGAAAAAAAGTTGTTGGTGAACAAAGCTTCTTAATAGTAAAATTTAATGCTTTTATTTTGTTGTAAAAACCTGCAATTATTGACTTTTATTGATTAAATCTATACCATCCCGCCCTTTAAAATCCCTCTATTTATTAAATAGTCGCCTATACTCAGTTGACTTTTAGCAGATAATTTCGCGTATGTATGTTTTACCGATACACCGCAATAATATAACCAATGAGATAAAAATGTTTGAATTACACGCTAGTAAAGCGTCGAACCTGAAAAATGACGTGCTGTCGGGCTTAACCGTCGCATTGGCTTTAGTGCCTGAAGCGGTGGCTTTTGCTTTTGTTGCTGGTGTTGAGCCACTTGTCGGTTTATATGCTGCTTTTATGGTGGGCTTAATTACCGCTATCTTTGGTGGTCGTCCGGGTATGATCTCTGGTGCAACTGGCGCTATGGCTGTAGTCATGGTTAGTTTGGTTGCTATACATGGTGTTGAGTATTTATTTGCCACTGTGGTGCTTACTGGCTTACTGCAAATACTCGCGGGCGTATTTAAACTCGGTAAATTTATCCGTTTGGTCCCTCATCCGGTTATGCTAGGTTTTGTAAATGGTTTAGCTATTGTGATTTTCTTAGCGCAGTTAGGGCAATTTAAAGTGACTAATAGTGCTGGTGAACTTGAATGGTTACAAGGTTCACCTATGATGATCATGGCAGGACTTATTATATTAACCATGGTTATTATTCATTTTCTACCTAAATTAACTAAAGCGGTACCGTCATCATTAGTGGCTATTGTTGTTGTTACGGTATTAGTGCAAAGCTTCGGGCTTGATACTCGTACTGTTGTTGATTTTCTTCGTGATATGACTAACGACCCTGCGGCATCTATAGCTGGTGGTTTACCGCAATTTTCTATACCTAATGTACCTTTTGATTTGGAAACATTAAAAGTGATTTTTCCTTTTGCCATAGTACTAGCGGCAATTGGTTTAATTGAGTCATTATTAACCTTAACCTTAATTGATGAACTAACAGGTACTCGTGGTCGAGGCAATAAAGAGTGTATTGCCCAAGGCGCAGCAAATACGGTTACAGGCTTTTTCGGAGGTATGGGTGGTTGTGCCATGATTGGCCAGTCGATGATCAATGTTAACTCTGGTGGCCGAGGTAGAGCATCAGGTGTTACAGCAGCATTAGCATTACTTGGCTTTATTTTATTTGCTTCAGGTTTAATTGAAATGATCCCGCTAGCGGCATTAGTTGGCGTAATGTTTATTGTAGTTATTGGCACCTTTGAATGGTCAAGTTTTCGGATTTTAAATAAAGTACCAAAAGCTGATGCTTTCGTTATTATTTTGGTATCGGGTGTTACTGTGGCGACTGATTTAGCTATTGCCGTTATTGTTGGTGTGATTGTTTCTGCGTTAGTTTTTGCTTGGGAGCATGCAAAACATATTAATGTAAGTCGTAGTACCGACGAGAATGGCTCTACTGTATATGAAGTGACAGGTCCAATTTTCTTTGGTTCAGTATCTACCTTTTTAGAACAATTTGATGTTGAAAATGACAGTAATGACATCATTATTGAATTTAAACGTTCACGTGTCGCTGATCACTCCGCTATTGAAGCTATTGATACATTAGCTGAACGTTATTTAGCGAAAGGTAAAACCTTACATTTAAAACATTTGAACAAAGAATGTAAGATATTACTTAAAAAAGCAGGTGACTTAGTCGAAGTCAATGTCATTGAAGATCCTGATTATCATATTGCTACTGATAAACTCGCTTAATTGTATTATCAATATTAAACAATATTAAAATAGTGCGCTGATAAGTTATACTTAACTTACGGCGCATTTTTATTTAACGGTGGTTAGTATATACCCGTTCCACTTGAAGATGCATGATTCAGCTATAAATAGAAACGACTTTAGGCAAGGCATTGATTGAAGAGAATGGTTATTCCCTTCTCAAAATGAATAACGCAGCATAAAGCGTTTCTAAACCAGCCCTTTGGGGAAGGCTGAGCAAATCATATACTGCGTTACATTTCTTTTTAAGGGCGCTACATGGATGTAGCTTATTAGAGAATGCAGGAGCATATTCTCCTGAATAACCCTTAATAAAAAAATGTGCCTTGATTATGAATCGCTCAGACTTCCTGAAACGAGTATCTTCAAATGGAGCGGGTATAAATGCAGTTAGAGTTTTTTGATGTTCCAAGCCCTTGTGTAGGCATATGCCAGTCAAATGATAAAGGCTACTGTCTTGGTTGTATGCGCACGCGTGACGAAAGGCAGGATTGGATTAATCTTAATAATGACAACAAGCAAAAAGTAATCAAACGTTGTATCCAAAGAAAAAAACGTCAACAGAATAAAAATAAACCCAAAGCAGTTGAAGAAGTCAATTTATTAGAAATACCATATGAAGTTGAACAACCCTCATTATTAGACCCCCCAAGTAAATCTAAAGTAGTGAACGATAGCGATTTGGATTTTGGTGATTTTGAGCTTTAATTAGTCATTTTCGACAAGGTTTCAAAAAGTAGAAAAAACGGTTGCTAGCCTATAAAATTATAGCTATGATACGCGCTGTTCGAAACATGGTTCTTTTTAAGGATATGATTCGATGCCCCGATAGCTCAGTTGGTAGAGCAGAGGATTGAAAATCCTCGTGTCCCTGGTTCAAATCCGGGTCGGGGCACCATATTATTACGAATAATAAAAACCTAGCAGTGATGTTAGGTTTTTTTCGTTTACACGATCTGGTGTCTAAACATACCAATAAATCATAAAAAAATGACATACTGCGCCACTTAATACAAATAAATGCCAGATAGCGTGATTAAATGGTATTTTCTTTTGAACATAAAAAAACACGCCTAGTAAATAAACTAAGCCTCCTGTTGCTAATAAACTAACAGCATCACTGGGTAGTACTTTATCTAACTCTCCCAAAATAGTGAAAGCAATAAGGCCCATTCCTATATAGGTAGCTAAAGATATTTTTTTATATTTATGACCAAATTTGAATTTAAAAAACATTCCACCAAAAGCAATTAACCATATAAGTATCATTAAGCTGTATCCTAAAACACCCGATAAACTCAGTAATAATAATGGCGTATAAGTACCAGCAATAAGTAAATATATGGCGCAGTGATCAAGTAATTTAAATACTTTTTTTGATTGCTCGTTAGTCGTCGCATGATAAAAGGTAGAGCTAAAAAAAAGTATTAGTAAACTTGAGCCATAAATACTAAAGCTTACAATCCGCATTACTTCATTATGTATTGGGTGACTTACGGCGTTATTTGTTACGGCATTAGTAAGTAATAAAACTAACGCTGCAACGCTAAGCAAAAAGCCAAATGCATGACTGAGGGTATTCGCTAATTCTTCATTTTTACTATAGGCTGGATTTGGCATCTTTTCAGTGTGCGCGTGTAAGCTGTATTGTTGAACAATAACAGAGAGTGCTAGTAAAGTGAAGACACTAGGCTAGCGCGTTTAGGGAAGTTTAAGGTTAGCTTTAGCTATTTAGAAATAGCATAGACAGTAGCTCCTAGGTGGGGAGCTACATAAAATGGTAGATAGGTAAAAATTATAACGCTAAGTCTATCACCATTACTTTTAATTCATCTTTAGAAATAGAATTACTATGGTTAGTATCAAAACGGTTGAATATAGATTCGCACATGCGCAGACCTTTATCCTGTAGTAACACTTCAATCAACTCTACGAATTCTGAGCGATTAATTACGCCATCTTTATCTTCGTCAAACACTTCAAACAACTCATCTACCCACTGATTTATTTCCATGAGGATTCCTTTGCTACATTAGGGGGAAGTCAATAACTAAACTTTATCTTTTATTAAGGCGTTTGTGAATGGCTATTTATAAATATTTACAAATACTCACGTTTAAAAGGGTGAAAAAATAAAATAGAATACAACTGATCTTGCAAAAGACTTGCTAAAAAACATAACGGATGGGAAAAATGATAAAAATCAGGGTGATTATTTCATTGTTTATTTTACTTTTAAGCATTAATGCTTACGGTCAAGATCAGCAGTTTACGCTAGAAAATTGCCATGTAGATGGCATTAAAGCGCAAGTGAAGTGTGGTAAATTGCGAGTACTCGAAGATTACAACAAAGTAGATGGCGATAAAATCACGATAAATTTTGTGGTATTACCTGCAATAGATAATAGTGATGATAAAACCCCATTAATGTTTCTTGCTGGTGGTCCAGGACAAGCAGCTGCAGAATTAGCCTCAGGTTTAACGAATGTATTTTATGAAGTTCGTAAAACACGTGATTTGATTTTAGTGGATCAACGAGGAACAGGAGCATCCCATCCTTTACAATGCGAAGGTGCAGTAGAGCAAAATGTTTATGCGTTAACACCAGAAGATTTTTCTGTTCAAGATATCAAAGACTGTTTAATTAATTTAACTGGAGATCTGAGTCAATATAATTCAGAAAATGCGATTAGAGATTTTGATGCTGTGCGCCTAGCGTTAGGTCATCAACAAATTAATATTTATGGTGGTTCATATGGTACACGGGCAGGACTTGTTTATATGCGCATGTTTCCTGAGTCTCTACGTAGTGTAGTGTTAGACAGTGTAGGGCCAATAGAAGTGCCAATTGGCTTATTTGGTCAAAGTTCGGCACGTTCATTTAATTTATTATTAACAAACTGTCAAAATGAGTCTAGTTGTCAGCAAGCATTCCCGCAACTTGAGCAAGAATTTCAAACTTTACTAGCGCGCCTAGAAAAAGCACCAGAACAAGTAAATATTGCTCATCCTCGGTTAGGAACACAGACCAAGTTTGTGATAAGTAAGGCTAAATTACTGGGCACGATTCGAAGTCAATTATACTCAGTGGCAACACGTTCATTGGTACCTTTGGTTATTCATCAAGCTTTTTTAGGTAATTATATGCCCTTGGCTGGCTTAATTGCACAAACAGAAGGAGGGCAGGGTATTTATATTGGCTTATTATTTAACATTACTTGTAATGAAGATTACCCTAGAATATCTACAACGGATTTTGAACAAGATGCAAATAATGATTTTGGTGGTGGCGATAGTCATTTTGGTTTCAAAATAGCTTGCCCTTTGTGGCCTCAATATCGACCAAGTGATGCATTCTATAAACCAGTAACGGTTGATATTCCAACACTCATTTTATCGGGTGATTTAGATCCTGTTACACCGCCAAGTAACGGTGATTACAGTGCTAATTCTTTGCCAAATAATCATCACATTGTAGTGAAAAATGCAGCGCATACCGTCGCGATGAGTACTTGTGCTAGCGACCTGATTAATGAGTTTTTAACCTCACTTAAACCAAAAGCGCTAGATGAATCCTGTTTAGCTGATATTCCTAATGAATCATTTATGATCAATCTAAATGGTGGGATAATGGGGTTGAATTTATCAACCAAAGCACAAGCAGGTACTAAATAATGATTGAAGTGAATAATTTACGTAAATCGTTTGGTGGTGCAAAAAAGAGTTTTTTTGGAAAAGAGGAAAACCGAGTAATAGCCCTTGATGGTTTGTCGTTTACTGCTAATGATGGTGAAATTACGGGGATTTTAGGTCCTAATGGTGCGGGGAAAACCACGTGTTTGCGAACGCTTTATGGTTTGCTTAAAGCTGATGAAGGCAGTGCCACTATTGATGGTATAAATGTAGTTAATGATCCTCTTGCAGCTAGAGCTCGCTTAGGTATATTCCCTGATAAATTTGGTCTATATGAGCGTTTAACGGCTTATGAGCAAATTGATTATTTTGCCAGTATTCATGGCTTACAAGGTAATGCTAAACATCAAGCTATAGAGACTGTGCTTAATGATTTAGAGATGACTGAGTTAGCGCATCGAAAAACACTAGGCTTTTCTCAAGGGCAACGAATGAAGGTAACCTTAGCGCAAGCACTCGTTCACCAACCCAAAAACTTTGTGCTTGATGAGCCAACTCGCGGTCTTGATGTTATGAGTACACGTGTACTGCGTAATTATCTCGCACGGTTTAAAGAAAAAGGCCATTGTATTTTGTTCTCATCTCACGTAATGCAAGAAGTAGCCGCACTGTGCGATCGTGTGATTATTGTGGCAAATGGAAAATTAGCAGCACAAGGTACGCCAAAAGAATTATGCGAGCTAGCCGGTGAAACTCATTTAGAAGAAGCTTTTGTTAAAATTATCGGCTCAGATGAGGGGGTCGCAGCATGATTCAGTTCAAAGCGTTACTCATTAAAGAATTGAAAGAAGCCTTTAGAGATAAGCGTGCGATGATGATGGCCATGATGATGGCTGTGATGGCACCGGTCATGATTTTTGCTATGTCTAAAGTTATGATCAAAGAAGCGGTAGAAACTCCGCCTATCTATCTTAAAATATCAGGTTCAGAATATGCGCCAAAATTGATTAAAGCATTACGTGATGAAAATATCTTGTTATTTAGTGATGTGCCTAGTGATAATAAAACTATTTGGGATGAGCGTAACCTAACACTAACCATTCCGCCAAATTTTAATCAGAACATGTTAGATGGCAAGGTGATTGATATTTATCTCAGTGCTGATTATAGCGAAAAGGCCAATTTATCACCGGTACGACGGATAAAACATACCATTACCAATTATGCTCGCGGTATCGGTTATAAGCGCTTATTAGTGCGTGGTATTGATGTGCGATTATTACAGGTTGTTAAAATAATAGAGCAAGATACTTCATTACCAAACTCCAACGCGATGATTATCTCTATGATGCTGGGTTTATATTTATTAATGGCGGCCTTTATGTCGGGTTTACCTGTGGCTATCGATGCTAGCGCAGGAGAACGTGAGCGTAATGTTTTAGAAATGCTGCTATGCCAACCAGTTAGTACGGTTAAAATTGTTTCGGCTAAGCTCTGCTGTGCCAGTTTAATTGCCTGTATTGGCGTATTATTAACCTTAAGTTTAACGACATTTTCAGTGAGTTTTATAGATTTAACTAAAATTGGTGCCAGTTTTAGTTTAGATGCTTTTACTCTTTCTGCATTGATCTTATTACTCTTACCTATTTGCTTTTTTGCTTCGGCATTACAGTTGTTTGTTGCTTTTCAATCAAAAAACTTTAAAGAAGCACAATCAATGGTTTCTATGATTATTATGCTGCCCGCTATGGTGCCAGTAATTATGATGTTTGTTGATGATAAACCCAAATGGCTAGACTGGTTACCTATTTCAGGGCAATCACTTATTATGGAAGATCTGTTTAAAGGGTTACCCGTATCGTGGGCGCTAATGGGCTTCACTGGCTTAGTAACTATTAGTATTACAATTTTATTAGTGCTATTGATGGCTAAGAAGTTACGCTCTGAAACTGTGGTGTTAGCGTTAAGCTAATTTATTTGTGTTGGTGTGATTTCGCTTATGACTTTTTTAATTGGAAGTGCCTATTGGTACTTTAAGTTTATCTAACTATAAATCGGGCATAAGACAAGACAAAATAGCCTAAAACAGGAAGTTTTATCATATACATTTTAAGCAAATTCAGGCAGAATGTTCGGCATTATTTTAGCCCTTTAATGTACGCTACTCTTAATTGTATGGTTAAGGTACGGGTACAGTTAGAACTTACAGCTATCATGGCTGTTTATTTGAGGAAAAAACATGTTTACTCGTGATATGAATATTGCCGATTTTGATCCTGAGCTTTATCAAGCAATGTGCAAAGAAGATGTACGTCAAGAAGAGCACATTGAACTAATTGCTTCTGAAAACTACTGTAGCCCACGTGTTCTTGAAGCACAAGGCTCACAATTAACGAACAAATATGCTGAAGGTTACCCAGGCAAACGTTATTACGGTGGTTGTGAATATGTTGATATTGCAGAACAACTAGCCATTGACCGCGCTAAAGAATTATTTGGTGCTACTTACGCTAACGTGCAACCACATGCTGGTTCGCAAGCAAACTCAGCTGTTTTCCAAGCTTTAGTTACACCAGGTGGAAAAGTGCTAGGTATGAGCTTAGCTCATGGTGGTCATTTAACTCATGGTTCGCATGTAAACTTCTCAGGTAAATCATATGAAGCATTTCAATATGGTCTTCACCCAGAAACTGGTGATATTGATTATGACGAAGTTGAACGCTTAGCAAATGAACACAAACCTGAAATGATCATTGGTGGTTTTTCTGCTTTTTCTGGTATTGTTGATTGGGCACGTATGCGTAAAATCGCCGATAGCGTAGGTGCATACTTCTTCGTAGATATGGCTCACGTTGCCGGTCTTGTTGCTGCGGGTCTTTACCCAAACCCTGTGCCACATGCACATGTAGTAACAACAACGACACATAAAACATTAGCAGGCCCTCGTGGTGGTTTAATTGTTTCAGCTTGTGATGATGAAGCAGTGTACAAAAAGCTAAACAGTGCTGTATTTCCTGGTGGCCAAGGCGGCCCATTAATGCATATTATTGCTGCTAAAGCAGTAGCTTTTAAAGAAGCACTAGCGCCAGAGTTTAAAGAATACCAGCAAAATGTTTTAACTAATGCAAAAGCAATGGTTACTGTATTACAAGCACGTGGTTATAAAGTTGTTTCAAACGGTACAGATAACCACTTGTTACTACTTGATCTAATCGACAAAGATATTACAGGTAAAGATGCTGATGCGGCTTTAGGTAGAGCACACATCACAGTAAACAAAAACTCTGTGCCTAATGATCCTCGTTCTCCGTTTGTTACCAGTGGCTTACGTCTTGGTACACCTGCAATTACTCGTCGTGGTTTTGGTGTTGAAGAAACAAATGCGTTAACCGGTTGGATTTGTGACATTCTTGATGACATTACCAATGAAGACGTTATTGCTCGTGTTCAAGGGCAAGTTTCTGAGCTTTGTGGTCGTTTCCCTGTTTATCAAAAATAGTTATGTTATTAACAAACTAATTCACTAATGTCAGTGGATTTATATTAAAATGGTCGCAATTAGCGGCCATTTTTATGTCCAGGATAAAAGTTACTTGGCAAATGCAGGGTGCTATTTTCAGTGATAATATTGCCCTTAACTCGTCGCTTACAACTTATAACTTCCATAGGTAAATAATGTATTGTCCTTTTTGTAGCGCAACAGATACCAAAGTTATCGATTCACGTTTGGTTTCTGATGGCCATCAAGTTCGCCGTCGTCGTGAATGTCTCGCTTGTCATGAGCGTTATACTACTTTTGAGAGTGCTGAATTGGTGATGCCACGTATTATCAAGCGTGATGGTACTCGTGAGCCATTTAATGAGGATAAAATGCGAAGTGGCTTTAGCCGTGCATTAGAGAAGCGCCCAGTAAGCACTGAGCAAGTTGAATTATCAATAAATAAATTAAAATCACAACTACGTGCTACAGGGGAGCGAGAAATTACCAGTGAAATGTTAGGTAATTTGATCATGGCACAGCTGAAAGAATTAGATAAAGTTGCTTATTTACGTTTTGCCTCAGTGTATTTATCGTTTGAAGATATCAGTGAATTTGCCGATGAAATAGCACGCTTAGGCAAAGAAAGCCTTAGCCTAAGAAAAAATAGCGATAAAACAAACGATAACCAAACGATAAAAAATTCAGGGCAAAGGAAGTAAGGTGTTTAGCCAACAAAGTCATCAATACATGGCATTAGCTATTAAATTAGCAAAACAAGGCCAATACACTACTTCACCCAATCCACGTGTAGGTTGTGTATTAGTTGCTAACGCCGCAGATCATAGCGCAGAGAAAACGAAAATTATTGGAGCAGGCTTTCATCAAAAAGCCGGGCAAGGCCATGCCGAGGTTAATGCCCTAGCAGATGCCAAGCTTAATAACCCAACTTTAATTAAAGGCGCAACGGCATATGTTACGCTAGAGCCTTGTAGTCATTTTGGTCGAACACCACCTTGCGCTCAAGCATTGATTGATGCTGGTATAAAACATGTGATAGCTGCCATGGTTGATCCCAACCCAGAAGTCTCTGGTCGTGGTTTAGCAATGCTAGAGCGAGCGGGCATTAAAGCTGAATCTGGGTTACTTGAAAATGAAGCTAAAGCGCTGAATATTGGCTTTATTAAATTGATGACTCAAGCTTTACCTTATGTGCGTATAAAGCTTGCAGCAAGCCTTGATGGCAAAACGGCAATGAAAAATGGTGAAAGTAAGTGGATCACATCACCAGAAGCAAGAAAAGACGTACAAAGGTTAAGAGCCAGAAGTTGCGGCATAATTTCAGGCGCAGATTCTATCCTAACAGACAATGCTAAAATGACAGTGCGTTGGTCTGAGTTAGGCGAGCTACAGCAAAGCTATCAAAAAGAAGATATTCGCCAACCTGTCCGCGTCGTTATTGATAGCCAAAACCGTCTAACACCGGAGTTGGATTTTTTCAAAATCGACTCACCGATTTTAATTATCAGCACTTTAAAAGACCAACCCCTTGAAAACTTACCTAAGTGGCCTCATTTTGTAGAGCAAGTACAATTACCAACCATTAAAAATAATGTTGGTGAGGATAAAGTTAATTTAACCAAACTATTAATGATGTTAGCGAAACGTGGCTTAAACGAAGTGTTGGTTGAATCCGGTGCTAACTTGGCAGGCGCCTTTATTGAGCAGGGTTTGGCTGATGAGTTGATACTGTATCAAGCACCAAAATTGATGGGAGGCGATGGCAAAAACTTGCTTGAGATGCCTAACATCACTGCCTTAGCACAAGCTAAATCGTTAGCTATTACTGATGTTCGACTCGTCGGTTGTGATATTCGTATTACGGCGTCATTAAAAAATTAGCGAAATAGACAGCACCTAAATAGATAATACCTAATAGAGAAGTAATATGTTTACTGGAATAATTGAAGCAGTTGGTACAATTAAAGCAATCAATATAAATGCGCAAGGAGCACGTTTAGTGATTGCTACCAATAATCTTGATATGAGTGATGTCAAACTTGGCGACTCAATTGCTACCAATGGTATTTGTTTAACGGTAGTAGATTACGATCAGCATAGTTACAGTGCTGATGTTTCTAATGAAACGCTTAAGCGAACAGGCTTTGTTAACTATGGTGTAGGCATGGCGGTTAATCTAGAAAAAGCGATGTTAGCTAGTACCCGTTTTGGTGGCCATATGGTTTCAGGTCATGTTGATGGAATATCTGAAATTTTGTCCATTACTAACAACGGTAATAGTATAGAATATTGGCTTTCAATGCCTAGTGATATAGCTCATTATATTGCTGAAAAAGGCTCTGTGACGATTGATGGTACTAGCTTAACTGTTAATGCGTTAAGTGATGGTAAATTCCGTTTAACGATTGTACCGCATACAGTAAAAGAAACAATTTTTGCCCACTACCAAGTAGGCACTAAAGTGAACTTGGAAGTTGATTTGATCGCTCGTTATTTAGAGCGTTTACTAACGAAAGAAAGTGTTGCTGATGAACCCAAGTCAAATGTGACGGAATCGTTATTGTACAAAGCAGGTTTTATTAAATAAATTAATTAACTATTCACTTCACTCAAGAAGGTGCGTTATACCACTGGCTTATTAGTAGCTACATCCGTGTAGGAAAGATACTATGAGGATTACGGTAAGTGAATAAAATACAAACAAATGTCCAAAGAGAATCAAATGAATTTACATACACCACAAGAAATAATTGACGATATTGCTTTAGGTAAAATGGTTATTTTAATGGATGATGAAGACCGAGAAAATGAAGGTGATTTCATCATGGCAGCTGAAATGGTAACGCCGCAAGCGATTAACTTCATGGCAACACATGGTCGTGGTTTGATTTGTATGCCAATGACGCAAGAGCGTTGTGAAACGTTAAAGTTACCTTTAATGGTTGATAAAAATGATGCGCAATTTAGTACTAATTTTACTGTTTCTATTGAAGCAGCAACGGGCGTAACGACGGGGATTTCTGCAGGTGATAGAGCAACTACGGTACTGGCCGCTGTTGCTAAAGATGCGACGCATTTAAATATTGTGCAACCAGGTCATATTTTTCCGTTAATTGCTAAAGATGGTGGTGTACTTAATCGTGCTGGTCATACTGAAGCAGGTGTTGATTTAGCGCGCATGGCAGGTCTTGAGCCTGCGGCAGTGATTGTTGAAATTTTAAATGAAGACGGCACGATGGCACGTCGTCCAGATTTAGAACTTATTGCTAAAAAGCATGATATTAAAATGGGCACTATTGCTGATTTAATTGAGTTTAGAAATGCAACAGAAACAACGATTGAACGTGTATCACAATGTAAATTACCAACAACGTTTGGTGAGTTCGATTTAACTGTGTTTAAAGACACCATTGATGGTCAAGCGCACTTCGCGTTAACTAAAGGTGAAATAAAAGCAGATGAACCCACGTTAGTACGCGTACATTTAGAGAATACCTTTAAAGATTTATTGTTTAGCCAACGTGAAAGTGTTGCTAAATGGCCAATGGCTAATGCGTTGGAAAAAATAGCTAAAGAAGGTGGTGTGTTAGTGTTATTAGGCAAACATGAATCACCATTAGAGTTGATTAACCTTGTTGAAAAATACGCTAAAATTGATGCTGGCGAAACAGTAAAAGAAGTAAGCCGTCATGTTGGCTCACGTAATGTTGGTGTTGGCTCACAAATTTTGTCTAACTTAGGTGTTAGTAAAATGAGGCTATTAAGCTCACAAACTAAATACCATTCTCTATCTGGTTTTGGTTTAGAAGTAGTTGAGTATATTGCAGAGTAAATTAGTTATTAGAACCTCTTAGGCAAGCTCAGGGTGAACAGCCTTCTCGTTTGACTACCCTGAGCGCTAATTCGTCTTTCGACAAGCTCAGGGAGCAAGGTATTATTTTATGCTTTGCTGATAGGGTATTGTTTAAACAGTTAACTTATTCAATAAAACTAAATAAATAGCCTGGGTGTAAACTGGCTTTTATTTGAAATTAATCATAGTATTGTACGGTCTAGTTTTTGAGAATATAAATATTTGTAAACTATTGCAAGTTCCATAGAGTGAGATTAAGTGAAAAACACTACAACAAACATAACTATTATTGCACTGATGTTAGTGGCCTTTTTAGGTCAAGCATTTGCTAGTAGTACTATGTCTTGTTCTCACGAAATGACTATGGAAATGTCTATGATGGCTAATGACAATATGCCTGATACTGCAAGTCATGCGAATATGATGTTGGCAAGTAGTGAACTGGATAGTAGTCAAAACTATTTAATGGATTGCTGCCAAGAGCAATGCAAATGTCCAATGAGTGGTTGTATTAGTCTTTCTCTACTCTTTGATACACGTTTTAATTCAGGCGTAATTGCAGAGCAAAAAATAGTTCAGCTACCTTTGATACATCAATCACAAGTCAATACTTCTTTATACCGTCCCCCAATTTCGTAACTTCAAGGCACGCTTGTGTCTAAAATTCCTTTATAAAACAGTGCTGACTATGCTTTAGTCTGCACAAAATGAATGATTCTCCGTATTTACCTATGTAAAGAGAAAGAAGTATGAAAAAAACTAAACCCTTGTGTACCAGCTTTGCTGTATTTAGTACTTTATTGGCTACGTTTGCTGCTAGCAATAACTATGCAGCGCAGCAACCATTAAGCTTTGCACAAGCCGTTAACGTGGCACAACAAAATGACCCTTGGCTTGATGGTAGTCGACATAAGCAGCAATCATTAACATTGTTAAGTCATGCAGCTAATACGCTGCCAGATCCTAAAGTTTCAGTGGCTTTTGCTAATTTACCTACCGATGGCTTTGATTTTTCTCAAGAAGGCATGACCCAATTTAAAGTGGGGATTTCGCAAATGTTTGCCCGTGGCGATAGCTTGAACCTTAAAAATAGACAACTTAATCTACAGTCGCAACAACAGCCTTTGCTGCGCCAAGACCGCATGAATAAAGTGGCCGTTACCGTTGGCAGTTTATGGCTTGATTTATATCGTGTTCAGCAAAGCATTACCTTAATTGAAAAAAATCGTAGCTTGTTTGAACAATTATCTGAAGTAGCTGAGGCTAGTTACGGCAGTGGTTTAGGTAAAACACGTCAACAGGATATTGTCCGAGCACAATTAGAATTGACTCGTTTAGAAGATAAGCTAAATCAGTTACAGCAACAAGATGACAACTACCAAGGTATGTTAGGGCGATGGTTAACGAGTTTTTCGCTAAGCCCTCAACGAGACCAAGAAAGTATGAGCGTATCTACTATCACTTTACCGCTCAATGTTAGTAAACAACTGCCACAAGTCGATCTTATTAATCAGGCCAGTGTTTACAATGAACAACGGTTAACAGACGACAATTTAGCTTCGTTATTATCTTTACACCCCTCGGTTAAAAGTATTGATAAAAAAATTGCCGCGACTAAAACCGGCATTGAGCTCGCTGAGCAAAAATATCAACCACAATGGGGCGTTAATGCAAGTTATGGTTATCGTGGTGATGACACTATGGGCAATAGTCGAGCAGATTTATTCTCTATAGGGGTGAATTTTGATGTGCCTTTATTTACTGAAAATCGCCAAGATAATGAAGTTAAGTCAGCAATTTCACAAACCGAAGTGATTAAAACTGAAAAATTACTATTACTGAGAAAGCTAATGTCAGCTTATATTAGTGCCAAGGGGCGATTAGTGCGCTTAACAGAGCGACAGGCCTTGTATCAAGATAAGTTATTACCGCAAATTCACGATCAAGCTGAAGTTTCTTTAACTGCTTACACCAATGATGATGGTGACTTTGCTGAAGTCGTTAGAGCACGTATTGCTGAGCTTAATGCGGAAATAGACTTTTTAGCCATTAATGTGCAGCAACAAAAAATTATTCTAGAAATTAATTACCTATTTGTTGGTTCCATTATCAATCAGCAAAGTGGAGAGAAATAATGAATTCAAATAACAAAAACCTTTTTTTAGGTATCCTTATTGGTCTTGCTGTGAGCGTTATCGGATATTCACTGACAGAACAAAACTCAGCGAATAATGAACAAGTAGCTGAAAGTGCAGAAAAACAACCTTTATACTGGGTTGCACCAATGGACGATAACTTTAGAAAAGACGCACCAGGACTTTCTCCAATGGGTATGGATTTGGTTCCCGTTTATGCTGACTCTGGCGAGGGTGTCGATGAAGGTCCAGGCACAATACGTATTTCCCCTGACGTTATTAATAACTTAGGCGTACGTACCGTTAGTGCTCAATATAAAAAGATGCATAACCAAATAGATACCGTAGGTTATGTGGCTTACGATGAGGATAAGTTAATACACATTCATCCGCGAGTTGATGGTTGGGTTGAAAAGCTTTATGTAACAACGGTTGGTTCAATCGTGAAAAAAAACCAACCGCTTTATGATATTTATTCGCCAGAGTTAGTGAATGCACAAGAAGAATTACTGTTGGCGTTAGAGCGACAAAATAAACGTTTAATTAATGCGGCTGAAAATCGCTTAGTCGCGTTGAATATACCAAAAAAAACCATAGCACAGTTGAAAAAACATCGTAAAGTACAGCAAAGTATTACCTTTTATGCACCACAAAATGGGGTGGTAGAAAACTTAAAAATACGCACTGGCTTTTTTGTTAAACCCGGCGCCACGTTAATGTCTATTGGTGACTTATCACAAGTTTGGGTTGAGGCGGAAGTATTTGAACGACAAGCAGCACAAGTACAAGTTGGCACTAACGTTACGATGCGTTTAGATTATTTACCCGGTAAATCGTTTGACGGTAAAATCGATTTTATTTACCCAACCTTAGACGCTAAAACGCGCACGGTAAAAGTGCGAATACGCGTTGATAATCAATCAGGTGAATTTAAACCGAATATGTTTGCGCAAGTCGCTATTCATACGAGTATTAAAGCACGGGCATTACTTATTCCCAAAGAAGCGTTAATTCGTACAGGAAACCAAGACAGAGTAGTTTTGGCGCTAGGTGGTGGTAGTTTTAAATCGATAGCGGTAACTGTTGGTTATTTTGATAGTGATTCAGTCGAAATATTATCGGGCTTAACTGAAGGTGAAGAGGTGGTTAGCTCGGCACAATTCTTATTAGACTCTGAATCGAGCAAATCATCTGACTTTATTCGGATGGATTTTTCATCTAAAGATATGGTTTCTCAAAATATAAACGAGAATGCAATGGATATGTCCCAACCGAATGAGGTTATTTCAGCAACAACTACCGGTGTTATTAACTCCGTCATGACGGGTCATCGAATGGTTAATATCTCACGGGCAGCGATAGATAAGTGGCAACGACCTGCTGCGACGTTAGACTTTTTAGTTGATGAATCGCTAAATATGGACAACGTTATAAAAGGTAATGAAATTAACTTTATCTTTGAAATTCGTGGTGATGATTTTGTTATCACTAAATTTGATATAACAAGCTCTGTTATAACTGAGCCTACTATAAATCAACCAAGGTTGCAGGAGTAAATCATGATTTCAGCAATTATTCGTTGGTCGGTACACAATAGATTTCTTGTCTTATTGGCAACAGTTATCCTAATAAGTCTAGGGTTATATTCAATCAAAAACACCCCGGTAGATGCGTTACCTGATTTATCGGATGTACAAGTAATTATCAAAACCAGTTATCCGGGACAAGCACCACAGGTAGTTGAAGATCAAGTGACTTATCCGTTAACTACGGCGATGTTATCTGTACCTGGCGCGACTACAGTACGTGGATTTTCATTTTTTGGTGACTCTTATGTGTACGTGATATTCGATGAGGATACGGATCTTTATTGGGCCAGAACGCGCGTGTTAGAGTATTTAAGTCAAGTTGCATCTAAACTACCCAGCTCAGCAAAACCACAATTAGGTCCTGATGCAACGGGCGTTGGCTGGGTTTACTTGTATGCCTTGGTTGATCGAAGTGGTAAACATGATATTAGCCAGTTACGTAGTATTCAAGACTGGTTTTTAAAATATGAATTGCAAACCGTTAGTGGTGTGAGTGAAGTTAGCGCTCTTGGCGGTATGGTAAAACAGTATCAAGTACAGGTTAATCCTGACAAGTTACGTGCTTTTGGCATTCCACTATCATTAATCCAAAAAGCAATAAAGCAAGGTAACCAAGAAATTGGTGCATCGGTTGTTGAAATGGCTGAAGCGGAATACATGGTGCGTGCGACAGGTTACATTAAAAATGCAGAAGACTTAGAGAACATTCCGTTAGGCGTTAATAAAAATGGTACGCCTCTGCTATTAAAAGATGTTGCGGATATTGTTATAGGCCCACAAATGCGGCGTGGCATTGCTGAGTTAAATGGTGAGGGCGAAACTGTAGGTGGCATTGTTGTAATGCGCTTTGGTGAAAATGCTCAACAGGTGATTGTTAAAGTAAAAGAAAAACTGGAACAGTTAAAGCAAGGTTTACCTGAGGGCGTAGAAATTGTCACGGTTTACGATAGATCGGCATTAATAGAGCGAGCAGTTGATAACTTAAGTTATAAATTACTGGAAGAGTTTGGCGTTGTTGCGCTGGTTTGTATACTGTTTTTATTTCATGTTCGTTCATCTTTAGTCGCGATTATTAGTTTACCTGTGGGCATTTTAACAGCTTTTATCGTGATGCATGCTCAAGGGTTGAATGCCAATATTATGTCGCTTGGCGGCATTGCAATCGCCATTGGTGCAATGATTGACGGCGCTATTGTGATGATTGAAAATATGCACAAACATATAGAAAAGCTAACAGAAAATGGCAAAACCTTAACAAATGAAAATCGATGGCAAGTAGTGATTGATTCGGCCACCGAAGTAGGGCCCGCTTTATTTTTTAGTTTACTGATTATCACCGTTAGTTTTGTGCCCGTTTTCACACTTGAAGCACAAGAAGGGCGAATGTTCTCGCCACTAGCCTTTACTAAAACTTATGCGATGGCAGCATCAGCAGCGTTGGCCATTACTTTAGTGCCCGTATTAATGGGCTACTTCATTCGTGGGAAAATTCTGCCTGAACATAAAAATCCCATTAACCGTTTGCTTAGTGTTATTTATTTACCGGCGCTAAAAACAGTATTAGAGTACCCGAAAAGTACCTTGCTTGCTGCCGTAATGATGATAGGTGTTGGCCTTTATCCGTTAGATAAAATAGGTAGTGAGTTTATACCACCGCTTGATGAAGGTGACTTAATGTATATGCCGACTACATATCCGGGTATTTCTATTGGTCAAGCAAGACAGTTGTTACAACAAACGGATAAATTGATTTATAGTGTGCCAGAAGTCAAGACAGTATTTGGTAAAGTCGGGCGTGCGGAAACCGCCACCGATCCTGCGCCACTAACCATGATTGAAACTTTTATTCAGTTCAAGCCGAAAGATCAATGGAGAGAAGGTGTTACACCCGAAAGTTTAAAACAAGAACTAGATGCATTAGTTAAGCTACCTGGTGTTACTAATGCTTGGGTAATGCCAATTAAAACCCGTATTGATATGTTAGCGACGGGGATTAAAACCCCTGTGGGTATTAAAATTTCAGGGCCATCTTTATCAAAAATTCAACAAATAGGCCAACAGATTGAAACTATTTTAGCGGATGTAGAAGGTACTGCTTCTGTTTATTCTGAACGAGTTGCAGGCGGTCGTTATATTAAAATTGATATTCAGCGGGCAAAAGCTGCTCGGTTCGGTTTAAATATTAGTGATATTCAACAAGTGGTCGCTACTGCTATCGGCGGCATGAATGTTACCCAAACAGTTGAAGGTTTAGAGCGCTATCCAGTAAATATACGATACCCACAAGATTATCGTAATTCGCCTGAACAGCTCGCTCTATTACCGATTGTTACACCAAGTGGTCAACGAATCCCTTTAGGTGATGTGGCCAATATATTTATTGAAGATGGACCGCCAGGGATTAAATCAGAAAATGCCCGTTTAAATGGTTGGTCTTTTATTGATATTAATAATGGTACTGATATTGGTCACTATGTTGATAATGCTCAGAAAATATTACGTGAACAGTTAGATTTACCCGCGGGTTATTCGATTGCATGGGCAGGGCAGTATGAGTATATGCAACGAGCAAAAGACAAGTTAGTTTATGTTGTGCCACTAACCTTAGCTATTATTATTATTTTACTGTATTTAAACTTTAGAAATATGATTGAAGTTGCCATGATTATGGGCACATTGCCATTGGCTATGGTCGGTAGTATTTGGTTGATTTATCTTGAAGGTTATAATTTTTCGGTTGCAGTAGGTGTCGGTTTTATAGCACTGGCGGGTGTTGCTGTCGAGATTGGAGTGATCATGTTGGTTTATTTAAATCAGGCATATCAAGCTATGCTAGTAGAGCATAAAGCGCAAGGCATCCCTATTGATAAGTCATCAATATTTGCTGTTGTTATCGAAGGCGCGGGTAAACGCGTTAGACCTGTTATGATGACAGCAGCTGCAATTGTTGTTGGTTTATTACCTATATTATATGGCACAGGCACAGGAAGTGAGGTAATGAGCCGCATTGCTGCGCCTATGGTTGGCGGCATGATTAGTGCGATAATTTTAACCCTATTAGTTTTACCTACATTATTTTATTTGTGGCGTACTAGTGGGTTAACCAAGCTTAACAATGGCGTAGGTTAATGTCATGGCATCGTTCGAGTCGACGATTTCATAAATGGTTGATGTTATTTGTTGGTTTACAGTTTGTTATCTGGTCTATCACGGGCGCCTATATGGTGGTGCTTAATATTGATTATATTCATGGTGATAGCTTAGTTAAGCAACAAAGTGTTAGCTTAACGTCAGCAGATGTTAATTATGAATTACATCAGCTTTATCGTGATTATCCCAAAGCAGAAATGATCGAATTAACCTTGTTGTTGGATCGCGCTGTTTATCGATTTAGCGAAAATAAGCAAAACTATTTACTTAGCGCGGACACAGGTAAGTTACTTTCGCCCATTAGTGAAGATTATGCCTCGGCCGTTGCTAAATATCTGTATGAAAAGCCAGAAGTTAATATTAGAAATATTAGCTTGATTAGCGAAAATCCCCCTTTTGAATTAAATGGCAGACATTTACCTGTGTGGCGAATTGATTTTGATGATTTTGCTAGCCCAAGTTTTTATATTAACAGTCATACTGGAAAACTAGTGACCAAGCGCCATACCTTTTGGCGCTTGTTTGATTGGATGTTTAGTTTTCATGTGATGGATTATGTGGAAGAAGACCCTAGTAATAAATTACTCTTAATATTTGTAGTATTGTCTTTAATGGCAAGTATATTTGGTGTGGTATTAACATACTTTAGAGTGTTTTCTAGCCAGGATAAAAAGAAGAGTAAAGGTATAATCAACAATAATCGTGTTAACAGAAGAGTGAATGATGCGACTCATTAAATTATTGCATAAATGGCTTTCGGTTGTTGTTGCGCTACAGTTATTAGTTTGGCTTGGAAGTGGTTTGTTTTTCAATTTGATGGATCACAGTAAAGCAAGTGGAAATGCAAACCGAGTTAACATGAGTCAATCGATAGACATTGATCATGCAGATTTACTAGCACCTAGCACGATTCTTAGGGCGTTTGAGCTTAGTCAGCAAACGTTTACGCAGAAAAAGACTACAGTGCAAAGGCGAGTGAATTCTCTTAAGCTTATACAGTTGCTCAACCAACCTTATTACTTACTTAATCATAGGCAAGGTTTATATGCGCATTTTTATAATGAGCACACTTTGATTGATGCGTATACCGGTGAACCACAAATTATTGATGATGTGATGGCACAAGCGCTTGCACAGGCCACTTATAGCGGTAATGGGCAAGTAGCCAGGGTTATAAAAAAGTTAGCCCCAATGGAAGATATGCTCAAAGAAGAAAATACAGTGTGGCAAGTTAATTTTACCGATGAAGCAAACACTAGTATTTATATTGATGCTAGCTCTGGCAGATTAGTTGGGCATAGTAATGAGGATAAACGCTTTGCTGATTTCTTTTTTAAATTACACTTTATGGATTATGGCGTAATGGGAAAAATAGGGAGCTTTAATAATGGTTTGATTATATTTTTCTCGCTGATCACTTTATTGCTTTCTCTAACTGGTGCTGTATGGGTAGTAGAGTTATTGAGTAAAGGGCGATATAAGCGGTAACTTATTAACTAAGTTATCCTTGAAATTCAAGCAATAAAAAAGCGAAGACTAACTTATGTTAATACTTCGCTTTTTTTCGCTTTCTTTACTATCTATTCATTTTTGCAAAAGAGGATAATAAAGTAGAAAGTTAAGGTCTAATTAAAGAGCTACAACGTTCTCAGCTTCAGGGCCTTTTTGACCTTGTTTAACACTGAACGATACTGCTTGACCGTCAGTAAGAGTACGGAAACCGTCTCCTGTAATAGCGCTGAAGTGAACAAACACGTCAGGACCATTTTCTTGCTCTATAAAACCGAAACCTTTAGTTTCGTTGAAAAATTTAACTTTACCAGTAACTGCATCAGACATTTTACATTTTCCCGTATTCTTAAAAATAATATTAATGTAGCGTTTTTTTAAAGGATAAATCCATAAAAAGCAACGCCGTTTTTACCCGAGTAAATGCCCCCTACCATAAGTAGTACAGGAAGAGGAAGGAAACAAACCATATTCGTAACAAAGCGTATTTGGAACAAACAACTAGCCTGCATTGCCTAAATCCGTTTGTTAAGAATATTCAAATACATAGCTATCTGATAATTCTAAAACAAAAGTTAGTATCAACCTTCATCTGCAACACAAAAACTCAACGCGGCAGCATAATAACACAGGTATTTTCAATATGCTTTATTAAAAGTCGAAATAGTTCAATTTTTTTTAAAAACATTTACTTATTTTGTAACAAAGAGCCCACATAGTCTATAAATACTCACAAATTATCTATGTGAGTTATACTCATGATACTTCAAAATTCCTGTTTCAGGCGCCCCCAAAGGGCGAGCTTTAAAGGTTTATATACGGCGTTATTGATTTTGACAAGGGAATAACCATTATCTTCAGTCAATGCCTTACCTATAAGCCTTTAAATTCTCGCTGAAACGAGTATTTCGGGGTAACATGAGTATATATTTCTTATAGCGCTGCTATTTGCTGTTTTTGCTCTAACATTTTAGCCAAAGCTGATTCAGCATCCTTTAGTTTGGCTTTTTCTTTATCAATAACAGCGGCTGGTGCTTTGCCAACAAAGTTCTCGTTGTTCAACTTACCACGTGTTCTAGCTGCATCTTTTTCGAGTTTTTCGATAGCTTTGTCTAAACGAGCTAACTCTGCATCTTTATCAATAAGACCTGCCATAGGAATTAATATCGATAAATCACCGACAACAGCGGAAGCAGAAGCAGGCCCTTGTTCATCATCATTTAGCACAGCAATACTTTCTAATTTCGCTAAAGAACTTAAAAACTGCTCATTTTCATCTAAGCGACGTTGGTCAAGTTCATTAACGTTTTTAAGTAATACCGGTAATGACTTACTTGGTGATATGTCCATCTCACCACGAATATTACGAATGGCAACGATAAACTGTTTTACCCACTCTAAATCATCAATAGATTGTTGATCGCATTTATTGGCATCAAACTGTGGAAATGCTTGTACCATTATTGAGTCGTCAGTTTTGCCGAAATCACTTAATGGTTGTACACGCTGCCAAATAGTTTCAGTAATAAAAGGCATAATAGGATGCATTAAGCGTAATAAACCTTCTAATACATTCACTAAGGTATGACGAGTTCCACGTTGCTGGGCTTCATTTCCTTTGAATAATACGGGTTTTGTAAGCTCTAAGTACCAATCACAGAACTGGTTCCAAGTGAATTCATATAAAGCTTGTGAGGCAAGATCAAAACGGAAAGTATCAAAGGCTTCATGCACAGTTTTCACTGTTTGTTCGAATTGACCAATGATCCAACGATCTGCGAGTGATAATTCCATCTCGCTATTATTTGCTTGATCATTCTTTTGACCACAGTCAAATTCTTCGGTATTCATCAATACGTAACGGCTCGCATTCCATAACTTATTGGTGAAGTTACGGTAACCTTCAAGACGTTTCATGTCCCAGCTGATATCACGACCGGTAGTAGCAACTGATGTTAAAGTGAAACGTAAGGCATCGGTGCCGTGTGCTTCAATACCATTAGGGAATTCTTTTTTCGTTAACTTTTCAATCTTCTTAGCAAGCTTTGGCTGCATCATGTTGCCAGTACGCTTTTGCAGTAAATCTTCTAAAGAAATGCCATCAATCATATCTAATGGGTCAACCACATTACCTTTAGATTTACTCATTTTATCGCCATTTTCATCGCGAATTAGGCCAGTCATGTAAATTTTCTTGAAAGGAATTTGTGCTTTACCGTTTTCATCTTTGTTAAAGTGCATGGTCATCATGATCATGCGCGCAACCCAGAAGAAAATAATATCAAAACCTGTCACCAATACATCGGTAGGATGGAAAGTTTTTAAATCGTCAGTCTCTTTTGGCCAACCTAAGGTTGAGAAAGTCCATAAGGCAGAGGAGAACCAGGTATCAAGTACATCTTCGTCTTGTCGTAATCTCATATCAGCTGCAATATCATTGTTTGCGCGTACTTCTTCTTCGGTACGACCAACATATACTTTTTCGTTTTCGTCATACCATGCCGGGATACGATGTCCCCACCAAAGTTGACGTGATATACACCAATCTTGAATATCGTTCATCCAAGAAAAATACAAATTTTCGTATTGCTTAGGCACAAATTCAATTTGGCCATCTTTAACTGCTTCAACGGCAGGACCGGCAAGTTTTTCAACACGTACATACCATTGGTCAGTCAATAAAGGTTCAATGATCACGCCAGATCTATCGCCATATGGGGCAACTAAATCATGATCTTTAACTTCAACTAATAAACCTAGTTCATCAAATTTAGCAACAATCGCTTTACGCGCAACAAATCTGTCCAACCCAGCGAATTCACTTGGTAATTCAGAACTATAAGCATCACAAAGTTCGCCTTTAGTATCGTAAACTTCAGCACTTGCTAAAATTGCGGCGTCTTTATCTAAAATATTTATTTGTGGCAGCGCATGGCGCTTGCCAACTTCGTTATCGTTGAAGTCATGAGCAGGAGTTATTTTTACACAACCAGTGCCTTTTTCCATGTCGGCATGATCATCGCCAACAATGGGTATTAAACGATTAACAAGTGGCAATAATACCTGTTTGCCAATTAAATTTTTATAACGTGGATCTTCTGGATTTACCGCAACACCTGTATCGCCTAACATGGTTTCAGGACGAGTAGTGGCTACGACTAAATAATCAAGACCTTCGGCCGTTTTTGCGCCATCAGCTAGTGGATAGCGCAAGTGCCACATGTGACCCTTTTTATCTTTATTTTCAACTTCTAAATCAGAAATAGCGGTGTGGAATTTAGGATCCCAGTTAACTAAGCGTTTACCACGATAAATCAAATCATCTTCAAATAAGCGAACAAAAACTTCTTGAACGGCTTCAGACATGCCCTCGTCCATAGTGAAGCGTTCACGGCTCCAGTCAATAGAGTTACCTAAGCGACGCATTTGTTTGCCAATAGTACCGCCAGATTCTTCTTTCCATTGCCAAATCTTATCAATGAATCCTTCACGTCCGTAATCGTGACGGGTTTTATCTTCTTCAGCAGCAATCTTACGCTCAACCACCATTTGTGTGGCAATACCCGCATGATCGCAACCAGTTTGCCATAAGGTATTTTTACCTTGCATGCGTTGGTAACGAATTAACGTATCCATGATGGTTTGTTGAAAAGCATGTCCCATGTGCAAAGAGCCAGTGACATTTGGCGGTGGAATTGCAATGCTGTAACTGTCGCCTTCGCCTGTTGGGCTAAAGTAACCTTGCTCTTCCCAGCTAGTATATAAAGATTGTTCAATGTCGGTGGGGTTGAATGTTTTTTCCATCATGTTCTCGAAATAAAAGTGGTAAATTGTAGGTCGGTTTTTCGAATTAAAATATTCGGGTCACAACTTAGTGTTGCACTAATTGTTTTGTTGCAAAAAATACGACCGACATTATTGTTTTTTAGATATTGCTTGGTTATCAACTTGAAAGCCCCATTGGCGACAAGTTTTAAATCGTTCACGAGCAAGTTGTTTCAATGTTTCGTCACTGGGTACAAAATCAACAATCAATTGAAATTGACTGGCAAAATCGGGCACAGTGCTAGATAAATTGATCAAAACAGGGCGACGACCACGGGGAGCTTGGTGGCTAATCTCTACCGCTGCTCCTTGTTTAGGTCCTTCACCAGATAAGTTATGAGGCACAAAACTATCACTGTCAAATGCCCATAACATTTCATCTACTTGTTCAGCACTTTTTTGATCTTGAGTATAAATAAATACCCGTTGATTTTGGCGATAAAAGTAGCTGGCTTGCAAGCAGGCATGATAAAGCGCGGTGCTAGCATTAATATCGCTAGCATCGGTTTTATCTTCATCAGGGAGTAAATAAAACATTACCTGCGTTTGCATTGCTAATTATCTCTTCTTACTTCTCACCAAAATCGAACTATTCGCCTTGCTCTTGTCCTGCTTTGTTAAGCAAAAATTGCGTTAACATACTAACTGGACGACCCGTTGAGCCTTTATCTTTACCACCACTGCGCCATGCAGTACCGGCAATATCTAAATGTGCCCAATTATATTTTTTAGTGAAACGTGCTAAGAAACAAGCCGCAGTAATAGTGCCGGCACCTTTACCTCCAACATTTGACATATCAGCAAATGGGCTTTCAATTTGCTCTTGATAGTCATCCCATAACGGTAAACGCCATGCTCTGTCACCACTTTGCTCTGAAGCATTCAGTAACTCATGAGCAAGTGGGTTATGCGAGCTTAATAAACCTGTTGCATGTTTGCCTAATGCAACAACACAAGCACCAGTTAATGTGGCAACGTCAATAACAGCTTCAGGGTCGAAACGTTCCACATAGGTTAATGCGTCACAAAGTACTAACCGACCTTCGGCATCAGTGTTTAACACTTCTACTGTTTGTCCTGACATAGTGGTTAAAATGTCACCCGGGCGATAAGCATTACTGCTTGGCATATTTTCACAGCCCGCTAGAATACCAATAACTTTAATGGGTAAATTCAATTCAGCCAAAGCATGCATAGCACCTAAAACGCCAGCAGCTCCGCCCATGTCGTATTTCATCTCATCCATGCCAGCGCCAGGTTTTAATGAGATACCACCACTGTCGAAAGTCAGGCCTTTACCGACTAATACAAGTGGTTTTGAGTCATCGTCAATACCATTGTAAGTCATGATACTCATTAATGATTCGTTGACAGAACCACGGCCAACCGCTAAATAAGCGCCCATGCCTAATTCTTCCATTTCTTGCTCACCCACTATGGTGGTTGTGACATTTTCATATTCACTATCAAGAATTTTTGCTTGTTCAGCTAAGTATGCTGGATTACAAATGTTTGGTGGCATATTAGCGACATTCTTACAGGTAGTAATACCTTCTGAAATGGCTAATGCATGGTTAATTGCACGTTCGCCAATAGGAAGTTCACGTCGTGTTGGCACATTGAATACAATTTTACGTAATGGTCTACGTGGTTCTTCTTTATGAGTTTTTAAACTATTAAAGCTGTATAAGACATCTTGAGTTGCTTCAACTGCTTGACGAACTTTCCAATAAGTATCACGGCCTTTAACATGCAATTCTGATAAAAAGCATACGGCTTCCATTGAGCCAGTTTCATTAAGTGTATTAATGGTTTTATTGATGATTTGACGATATTGGCGTTCGTCTAGCTCACGCTCTTTGCCACAACCCACTAATAAAACACGCTCACTAAGAATGTTAGGTACATGATGTAATAACAACATCTGTCCTGGTTTGCCTTCTAAATCACCTTTACGCAAAAGATTACTGATATAGCCTTCACTAATTTCATCAAGCTGTTCTGCTGTTGCACTAAGACGACGAGGTTCAAACACACCTACAACAATACAGGCACTGCGTTGCTTTTCCGGGCTACCGCTTTTTATACTGAACTCCATGAGCTCTCCTTTTGCATAATAATTTGGTTTTTTCTTGGCTATTCATTTAACATAGCCGCTTCACCTGAATATGCAAACTGCATCTTCAGGTTGAACGGGTATAAAACTTGCTAAAACCAGTAAAAAATAGCACTCTTGTCTATTCAATTGATATCGCTAAGGGCTATAATTATAGCTGCTTTAATCAAAATAGCTTATTTACTGACTATATAGTTTACATACTAAAACGGCAAGTCTACTGAATATTTGCTGTAATGTCAGAAAAAAACACAGTTTTTATGGGATATTTTTGTGATCATCTTTCGTTATTTATTAAAAGAAGTAGCTAAAACACAACTTGCAGTATTTTTTGTGTTAATGACTATTTTTATCAGTCAGAAGTTTGTTCGAGTACTTGGAGATGCTTCTGAAGGAAGTATTCCAGGGCAAATGGTGATGATTTTTATTGCATTAAAAATACCCGATCTAGCGGGCATGATGTTGCCATTAAGTTTGTTTTTAGGGGTATTATTAGCTTACGGGCGAATATATGCCGACAATGAAATGACGGTATTGCATGCCTGTGGTGTGAGTGAGTGGTATGTGGTGCGAGTAACGTTAGTTTTAGCGTTTATCACCGCTATTTTTACCGGTGTTTTTACTTTGTATTTAGCGCCGATGGCATCAGAATATCAATATCAGATAAAAGATCAATTAGCGGCTGATTCAGGCCTTAGTTCATTAATTGCAGGACGTTTTCAAAAAACAGGCAATAAAAAAGCGGTAATATTTATTCATGATAAAAATCGTGATGATAATAGCTTTGATAAAGTGTTTGTTGCTCAATTGCCTGGTGATAGTCACAGCGAAGAAAGTATTATTAATTCCAGTTTAGTTTATGCTAAAAAAGGCCAAGTGATAGAAGAAGAGTCAGGCTCTCAACGTTTAGTCTTATCTAATGGCATCCGTTATCACAGCGATGCGAGCAATGGTGAGTTCCAATCGGTTGCATTTGATCGGTATTATATTCAAATTCAAGATCACGAAGTAGAACAAAAGCATCGGAAACTAAGCGCGTTACCTACCCAAGCTTTATTCTATCCAACTGAAGATAAATTAGTGGCCGAATATGGTGCTACTATTCAGTGGCGTATTGCTTTTCCTTTGGCTTGTATTATTTTAATTTTTATTGCTGTGCCATTAAGTGTAGTAAATCCTAGGCAAGGGAAGTTTGCTAAAATGCTACCTGCGTTGATGTTATTTTTAGGCTACTTTTTATTGTTAACCGCAATGCGCTCAGGTGTAGAAAGACAAGCTTTACCAGTGAGTATAGGGCTTTGGCCTATACATATCAGTGCCTTATTTTTAGGTATGATTTTACTCATGAAAGAACGACGTAGCGGCAAAAAACTCAAAGCGATACTACCTAGTTTTAGACGACATAATACCGATAAAGGTGCTGATAAATTGGGTCAAAAAAACCAAAGTAGAGGGCAAGCATAATGCGAATTTTAGACGCTTATATTGGTCGTATTATCGCTTCAACTACTTTTTTAACACTAGCGGTTTTTGTTAGTGTTAGTGGCATTATTAAATTTGTTGAGCAAATGCGCGCTGTTGGGCGAGGCAATTATGATTTAGCTCACGCTGCACTTTATGTGCTTTATGCGGTACCAAGAGATATAGAAGTGTTTTTCCCAATGTCTGCCCTTATTGGCGGACTCATTGGTATTGGTATGCTAGCAAGTAATAGTGAGTTAGTTGTGATGCAAGCGGCGGGCTTATCGCGGTTAGATATTATTAAATCAGTAATGAAAACAGCTACTTTGTTAATCATTGTCAGTATGGCTGTAGGAGAATGGCTTGCGCCAATAGGTGAAGCAACGGCAAGGGAAATTCGTGCCCAAGCTATATCAGGCGGTAGTTTAATATCGTCTAAGAATGGAGTATGGGCAAAAGACGGTGATTACTTTGTTAATATTGGCGAAGTATTAGAGCAAGGACAGCTAAAAAAAGTTCAAATTTACCGTTTTAATGAGCAATTAAAATTAGATAGTTGGCTTAGTGCTGATAGTGCCATATACCAAGATAATGTTTGGTTATTGTCTAAAGTGGTTAATACTCAGCTAAGTAAAGAAAAAATTACCACTACTAATATTGAACAACAAAAATGGGAATCATCATTAACGCCTGAAAAATTAGGTGTTGTAACGGTTACCCCTGAATCATTGTCGGTACGCGGCTTAATTGATTATTTAGATTACCTTGAAGCCAATGAGCAAGATCCTAGCCGCTATCAGCTCGCTTTTTGGCGAAAATTAATGCAGCCCATTACTGTTGCCGTCATGTTGTTGGTAGCACTGTCTTTTATTTTTGGTCCATTACGTTCAGTATCAATGGGCGCGAGAATTATGATGGGTGTGGTGACAGGAATTTTATTCTTTGTTTGTAACGAAGTACTTGGCTCTTTAAGTTTAGTGTATCAATTTCCGCCACTTATTGGAGCCATTTCACCTAGTATATTGTTCGTTAGTGTCGCGTGGTATCTTATCAGTAAGAAGGGGACATAGCGGTAACAGTTGTTAGCACGAAAAGAGACGAGTAGCGAAGCGCCATACAAGGAGCAATTTTTCTTCGTAACTCGTAACTATTAACTCTAAACCTCTATAGCCTACCTTTATTGGCTGCTAGTGTTAATACAACCACTTCAGTATTAGTTAACCTGTCTTGTAAACTGAGTTTGTTTTTTCGATCAAAAATAACGGTTAAGTTACCTAAGCCAAGTAGGGTGGGTACTAGTCGTTTTAAACCGGTTGATTTAGTGATACGTGTACCATCTTGATTTTGTAGACGTAATCGCCATGCTTTCATCCCTAATGTTTGACCACTTTTCGCCCAGAAGAAAACAAAGAAAAAACTCACCCAAGCGATATTCCAACCATAAATTAAAATGCTATAGATAACAGAAGAACGTTGTAAATCTATTGCGTGTTCGAACCCTTGCATACTGATAACGTTATAATTTATTAATAAATTAAAAAACAAAAATGAAACAGCCCCAGCTACCATATACACAGCAAAAGCAATGAGAACATCGTATACCCATGAACCAAATCGGCGGCGAAAGCCTGCTCGGGGAAAATGTTCTAGTTGGCTATCGCCCATAAAGTTCTCTTAATAAAGTAAAAACACAATAAAAATTTTCGCTAGTCTAACAAAAGTAAAAAAGTAAGCACATAACAAAGTAAATAATTTTATTTTTTGTAAACTTTAATCCAATAACTTTTTATCAAAATTATGTATATGAATTCCTCTTGATTTTGGTTACTTGAGTTAGAGGTATCTGTAGATTTTTTGAAGTTGAGGATAAATAGTTAAACAATCTATTAAGTTAGTTAGAGATAGTTAACTCATCACTTTGTCTAAATAAGCAACATATAACCAAGCATATGAGAAAAAAACTTGTTAACTAAGGTATTTCTCGTATAATGCCCCCACTTCTTTTTAGCTAGAACTCATATCGAAAGATTATGAACATACAAATCACTGTAAGTTTTGTATAAAGTTATAGAAAAGAAATGCCAGCGTGATGAAATTGGTATACATGGGGGATTCAAAAACAATGCGTATTCGCTGTGTATTTTGTAACTCATTGAAAGTTAAATTTCTTTCAATTAAAAATAAATAAAAATTGCTCGTAAAGTTTTGTAAAGTTTCTTGTGAAGTTATTTTACAAAACCTTATGTTATAAGGTGAAAGAGTATTGCCGCAGTGGTGGAATTGGTAGACACGCCGGATTCAAAATCCGGTTTCGAAAGAAGTGACGGTTCAAGTCCGTCTTGCGGTACCATTATATGAAAGCCCTGATTCGAAAGAGTCGGGGCTTTTTGTTTTCCGAAAGATAATATTAAAATAGTTAATTCATGAACCGCTATAATAAGCGTGTTTATCAAATGGTATTCCAAAGGTTTCAACATGGCAGCAACAGCGCATGCACTTCATATCTTGGTTAACCGTTTCAATTGTTGGTACTAGGCTTTCTTGCTCGCCAACTTCAATGGCGTGATTACCTTTACTTAACTCCAATGGTTTATTGCCATAACGCACCTCAAAGAAGTACTGGTTGTTGCGCTTATAAAGCCAAGGACTTACTTTCTTCGGTACTTGTATCTTCTCTTGTTGGCCTGTATTGGCATTCTTTTGCCACTTTTCTTTGTAAACCGTATATGTCTCACCAGCTATGTGGCTTTGTGCCATAGCAAGTTGTTGGTTTAATTTGGTTAGTAGCTTCTCCCTTTTCTTTAATGTTGAATTGTCGGTGGTTTTCTCTGGGCGAACGGCTAGCTTGGGCGAGCAGCTTGTTATTCATATAGGTGCGCCAACAGCCTAGCACTTGATGTATTGACGAAAAGAGCCTCCTTAATTGGTTTGCTCTAAACCTTAACTAGCCAAATGATATTTTTATAACTTGGTGGTAGGGAATTTTACTACAGATAAGCACTAAGTATGCTTAAAGCCTTCGACCACCGTCGAGCATAGTCAACATGAGTTGTTGTATCGGTTAACTATGCTTAATGATATTTAGCAGCAAGCCTATATTGATGAAGTACCATTTTCATTAATACAAACGTTGACTAAAGTACCAAAAGATAAGGTTGCTAAACTTTTAACTGACTACAGTTAATTCATTAGCTTTCTTTAAAACTTCAATAACCGTCTTCCTTGCACAGCCTATGGTTCTTGTTACCTGAGCCTTACTCATACCCTCAGAAAAAAGTTGCTTGATATTAGCGTGAAGCTCTTTGTTAATCTGTTTTCCTTTGGCTCTGTTGTAGCTAATTGTTGTCTATACTTATAAATGATACTTAACTGATTGAAGGTACTAGCAATGAAGACTAAATCATTTGTAAGTAAGCTTAATCTAATCACTAAAGCTCTTTTCTCTATGACTCCAGCGCAAAGGGAGGTAGTTCACCAGTCAATTCAAGCATTAGACACTGAAATTAGTACGGATGAGTTAATTCAGCCACTTTTCGATGCGCTACCCCAATGCCCACACTGCCATTCGAGCCATTTAAAAAATGGGGAAAGTCTGGTTCAATACAACGTTATCGTTGTAAAGGCTGCTTGAAAACCTTTAATAATAAGACCAACACACCACTAGCTAAACTGCATAAGAGTCATTTATGGGAAGAATATGCACGTTGTATGATGTTAAGACTAACCCTAAGAGAAGCCGCAGATATTTGTAATATTAACCTTAGAACTGCTTTTCTATGGCGTCATCGTTTCTTGAAGGCTCAATCGGGTAAAAATCACGATAAATTATCTGGCATTATTGAAGTTGATGAGTTTTTCCTTGCCTACTCAGAAAAAGGCTCGAACATATTAACCAAGCAAACTAAACCCAGAAAACGGGGTGGTAATATTGATAAAAGAACGAAAGTTGGACAGGTCGCCATACTTTTATCTATTGATCGCAGTAACCATATGATTAATCCGATATTATCGGCAGATACCACGGCAGAAATAGCCACAAACTTTACGGATAATATCACGGAAAATTCGGTATTGTGTAGCGATGGCTCATGGTCATATGTGACGATAGCCAAGCAAAGAAAATGTGACCATAAGCGACTAATAAACGGTAAGGTGAGAGTAATAGATAAGGTTTATCATATCCAAACCGTGAACGGGGCAATAGCTCACTTTAAGGGATGGGTTAACGGAAAAATGAAAGGAGTAGCAACAAAGTATTTATCAAATTATCTCGCTTGGTTTAGGGAAAGCAACGCAAAGCTCAATAAACAGGAAATATTAGTAGCTGCCTATGGGTGACAACAGTGTTCTACAACAGAGCCTTTCCTTTATAGCGACCTTTAGCTTTAGCAACAGCAATACCTTCACGCTGACGTTCAAGAATCATGGCACGCTCAAACTGATAGATGCCCCCTAACATAGTTAACATTAACTGTTGCATCGGATTGTCGTTTCCATCAAAGATGAAGTTTTCTTTATGAAAGTTTAAACTGATACCTTCAGCATTGAATTCTTTCACTAAACGAAGAAGGTCTTCAGTTGAGCGCGCCATTCTGCTGATGTCATGACAATGAATAACATCACCTTCACGAGCATAATCAATAAGCAAAGTAAGAGCAGGGCGATTAACATCTTTACCACTACATTTATCCTCAAAAACTTTATCAAGTTTGACGTTCAATAACTGACGTTCTGAATTCTGATCTACAGAACTCACCCTTACGTACCCTAGTTGTGCACTCATAAAACTCACCGTGTAATTAAAATCTATAAGCTCATGTTATCTGGCAACTTTGTTGACCTCAACGGTAAACGTGACAGATAAAGTAGTGAAGGTAATTAAAGGTTTGGAGTAGTAGTTTTTAAATAAAACCAGAGCGAATTAGGTTAACCATTTGATACCTAGCCAGATCAAAACCAATAAAAAATTGAGTGTTTTAGTATGTGGATCTGGGTTTAAGTAAACACTATATTGCTCTAGTGATTGTCTTCTATGCTACCGAAAAGTAAGACTATTTTATAATAAGCGAGTGTTTTCAGTACACTTAAAATGTACAGGAGTTGACAAATAATAAGGTAAATGTGATAGTTTGTTTCAAGGGAAATAACAGTATTAGATACTGTTATTAGTTAACACGATCAAGGATGATTTATGTATATTAAGCATATCTTTTTTTCTATTCTTTTCTTTTTTACGCTGGTAAGTAATAGTTTTGCTTACAGTTATGATGTCTCAAC
>MAAC01017495.1_pt1 | contig 53168 bp, 47 predicted proteins | sample 1115981 | NCBI WGS metagenome assembly MAAC01 (sample SAMN04961126, study PRJNA320927) | seawater metagenome | isolation source: sample BD02T64 sea water enriched with oil for 64 days | place: USA:Gulf of Mexico | collected 2013-07-27 | reverse complement strand
GAATTGTTCTTGAAAATCAAATAATGATAGGCTTTTGAATCTTTGCTCCATAATAATGCTAACTATAACCCCTAATTTACTACTATTAGAAGTAATTAAAAAACGCCTAAGTCAATAAACTACTACTGGTTGTCTCAAAGAATCTGAATTCACAGCATTTTCGATTGCAACTTGGTTTGTTTTCGCAATTTTAGGGAGCATATAAATTTGGGATTTATAGCATATCGCTTGGTTTGGGGATTCAATATCTTTTGCAATGGTAATGAAAATTATATAAAGTGTAAGGGTTCTCGGTAAAAAATGTGAGAATTTTTACGTTAAAGTGTTAATTGTTAACGATAAAATACACTGAATGACATGCCACTAAGGCGGCTGTTTCTGTTCTTAACCTATTGTTCCCAAGGCTTACGGCCGTAAAGGCGTGATTCTTTGAAGTTATTATTTCTTCACTAGAAAAATCCCCCTCTGGACCAATTAGAATTAAAATCGATCTCTTAGACCCAATTGCCGATTTAATTGTTTGTTTTTCTGACTTATAACAGTGTGCAATCAGTTTTATCCCGTGATTTGAATTGGATGAGATGAATTCTTTAAATGAAACAGCTTGATTTAACTTTGGTAGATAGGCCTTTAAGGATTGTTTCATTGCGCTTTGGAGTATCTTGTCATATCTTTCTTTTTTAACAATACGGCGCTCACTATGATCACAAATGATTGGAGTAATTTCAGTTATTCCGATTTCCGTAGCCTTTTCCAAGAACCATTCATAACGATCATTCAATTTGGTGGGTGCAACTGCAAGATGTAAGGAATAGGGCAGTGGTGGTTGCTTTTTTGATTTGATCAACACTGCAATACAACGTTTTGGGTCTGTGCTTATTAATTTAGCCTCAAAGAAATATCCTTTTCCGTTTGTAAGATTTAAAAGGTCTCCTTCGATTTTACGAAGAACCTTAACTATGTGCCTACTTTCTTCTTTATCAAAAATAATCTCGCTAGACTCTTTAGTAATGTTGGGGTTATAAAATAGCTGCATTGGGTTTGTATTACTTACTTTTCCGTATTGCGTGTTCAATACCTAGCTCAATCCACTGCTGTAGTTTTTCTTCAGTGTCATAGCCACTTTCCATAACAAAAATAAACTCCTTCATTGGTTTTCCTGTGAAATCCATTGGTTTTACTTGTGGATTCTTCATTACCTCTTCCATTTTTTCAGAAACGACTCTAACCATTAGTCGCTCTTTTCTCTCTCCAACGCACATTTTTCCTTTATATAAAGTGCAATAACCCCCAAACATTCGTTTCTCGGTAATATACTCTTCCCAAGGCTTAACAGCGGCCCGAATTCGTAGTACTAATTCTTCAGATTTATTTTTCATGACTGATTACAATTTCATTCTTGGGTTTGCAATTGCTTCGTCCGTTGCGAACAAATTATTCTTATACTTAAGTTCACCTACCATAGCGATCATTGCCGCATTGTCGGTACAGTATTCAAATTTTGGGATATGAGTTTTCCACTGGTATTTTACCTTGGCCTCATTGATGGCGGTTCTAATACCACTATTAGCGGAAACACCTCCACCAATTACAATCTCTTTAATTCCTGTATGTTTCACTGCGTTTTTGAGCTTATCCATCAAGTAATCTACAATTGTATATTGTAGACTAGCACATATGTCCTGTATATTTTCAGAAATAAAATTCGGATTATTCTTTACTTCTCTCTCAATAAAATACAGAACTGCTGTTTTCAAACCACTAAAACTAAAATCCATTGGATTAACTTTTGGTTTCGTAAATTTATAGGCCTTGGGGTTTCCATTTTGTGCATAACGGTCAATTAGAGGTCCACCAGGATAAGGAAGTCCCAGTATTTTTGCACTTTTATCGAATGCCTCACCAACTGCATCATCTATGGTTTCCCCAAGAATTTCCATAGAAAAATAATCGGTAACTTTTACAATCTGAGTATGACCACCGCTTATAGTCATAGCAAGGAAAGGAAAATTTGGGGGAGTTTGTTCCCCTGCTTTAATAAAATGTGCCAAAATATGTGCCTGCATATGATTTACATCAATGAGCGGAACACCCAATCCTATGGCCAAAGACTTTGAAAATGAGGCGCCTACCAGAAGAGAACCCATTAGGCCTGGACCCCTCGTATATGCTATGGCACTTAACTGATTTTTGTCGATATTTGCTTTGCGAAGTGCTTGATGCACGACGGGTACAATATTTTGTTGATGAGCACGTGAAGCGAGTTCGGGTACAACACCACCATACTCTTCGTGTATTTTTTGTGTAGCAACAACATTAGATAACACGTTGCCGTTGTTTATTATGGCTGCTGCCGTGTCATCGCAAGAAGACTCGATTCCTAAGATATAACAGTTTGTTTCTTTCAAGGTAAAAAGGGCATATTTATTGGGTGTAAAATTAAAACTTTAAAAGCGTATCAAAAAACTTAGGAAAATAATACTTCGCACATTCGCAGTCATCGTATTGCTTCTTGTGCTTTTGGTTATTATTCTTTCACTTCCGTCGGTTCAAACAAAAATAGCGCATAAAGTTACTACCTATCTTAATGACTCCTACGGCACAGATATCAATATAGGGCGTCTAGGACTTAATTGGAAGGGAGAAGTTGATATACGAGAAGTTCTTATTAGAGATCATCATAGCGATACGCTTATCTATTCTCAGGAGATTCAGACCAATGTTCTAAGCTTTCGAAACTTATTGAAGGATGAGTTCAGTTTTGGAAAAACAGCGCTAACAAATGCCAAGTTATATTTCAAACAGTATAAGGGAGAGGATAACGATAATATTTCAATTTTTGCCGATATGTTCGAAACTGACGCACCTCCAAGTGGCTCGGTCTTCAAATTGCTCAGTGATGATGTTACTCTAAGGAACGGTCAGGTAAAAATAATAAATGAAAATCTAGAAACTCCCGAAATATATAGCCTGAGCGCTATAAATCTAAATGCCGAGGATTTCAAAATCACGGGACCCGAAGTTGAAGCTAAAATAAATAGACTCTCGCTTTCAGCTTCAAGAGGTTTTGATATTGATAATCTAGAAGGAGACTTTTTTTACACACTTGAAGGAATTTTATTAAAAAATTTAACTTTAGAAACTAAAGGATCTAAAATAATAGGGGACGTCGAATTGAATCATGGAGGAAAGGGGTTTTCGAATTTTGAGAATAATACGACCATTACCGCCGATTTAAAATGCACTGAAGTACTTACAGACGATTTAAACGCTTTTTATAACGAATTTGGAAATAACCAAATAATCAACATTACTGGAGTGCTAAAAGGAACTCTTAATAATTTTTCTTTTAAAAGAGGGCAAATTAGTACCGGGGTGATGAGAGTACTGGGTGATTTCGAATTTAGAAACCTATTAGAAGGAAGTGATTCCTATGACATTAATGTACGAAATCACAATATTACAACGAGTTATTATGAACTAAGGAGGTTTATGCCCCGTGTTCTTGGAGATGTTCTTCCAATTGAATTAAAGGATTTAGGGATGTTTAATTTCAAGGGAAACACAAGTATTAACAGTTCTGACCTAATTACAGAAAGCATTATTCGAAGTTCTATTGGTAACGCGGAAGCAAATTTAACGATGGGGAATATCAACAATTTTGACAACGCGCTTTATAAAGGGAATATAGTTCTTGATCAATTTAATCTGGGTAAAATCGCAGGAACTACTTCATTAGGAAAAATGACCGCTAACTTAGATGTGGATGGACGAGGATTTACACAGAACACGGTAAACACCTCTATAATTGGAGGGGTTTCATCTTTTAATTTTGAAGGATATAATTACAAAAATATTAACGTATCCGGGAACTTAAAGAATCCATTATTTAATGGAAATCTTAAAATCAATGATCCTAATCTGAAAATGGACTTTACAGGTTTGGTAGACGTTTCAAAAGATTTCAATCAATATGATTTTGAAGCAAATGTAGAATTTGCAGAGCTTAACAAGTTGAACCTTATCAAAAGAGATAGTGTATCAGTGTTTGCTGGCAAAATAATCATGGATATGGATGGGACCACAATTGATAATGCCCAAGGAACCATTAGTCTAAATGAGACTTTTTATCAGAATGAGATAGATGATTTTTATTTTGATGATTTCAAAATTATTTCATCGTTTAATGATAAGGTACGAATCATTGAAATTAAGTCGCCTGACATAATAAATGGTAAGATAAGTGGAGAGTTCTTGGCAAAGGATATTCCTAACTTATTCCGAAATGGAGTAGGGAGTATTTACGCTAATTTCATTCCAAATGAAGTGACGGTCAATCAATACATTGATTATGAGTTTGTCGTCTATAACAAGATAGTAGATCTCTTTGTCCCGTTTCTTCAACTGGGTGAGAATACTAAAGTAAAGGGATCAGTCTCTTCTGATGAATCGAAATTTAAATTGAATTTTAAATCTCCCGAGATTCTTCTTTTCGACAACTATCTTGGAAAAGTTAATATACAGGTCGATAATGACAATCCTCTTTACAACACTTATGTTTCTGTTGACTCAGTCTATACTGGCTTTTATGGATTAAAGGACGTAAGTTTAATAAACAAAACACTTAATGATACACTCTATATTCGATCAGAATTCAAGGGAGGTGAGAAGGAAGAGGATCTATTTAATTTATCTCTGTTTCACACTATTAACCCGCTGGGTAAATCGGTAGTCGGTATTAAAAAATCCAATATCACTTATAAGGGTAACGTATGGTTTATAAATAAAAAAAACAATGCACTAAACAAAGTAGTTTTTGATGATAATTTCAAAAACATTAGGATTGATTCCTTAATAGCTAATCATAACAATGAAATAATCCGTATGGCCGGAACGCTTCGCGACTCCACTTATAAGGATATAAAGCTTCGCTTCGATGATGTGAATATTGGAAATTTGGTTCCCCCAATTGATAGTCTTAGACTTGAAGGGAATGTTAATGGAAACTTGAATTTTCTTCAGAAAAATGGTGGTTATTATCCAAATTCAACGGTGAAAATTGAAAACGTAATTGTTAATGACGTTGGTTTCGGTGATTTAAACCTGAATATTAATGGTAATGAAGATTTGACCTCATATAAAATAGACACACACTTAATTAATGACAATGTAAAATCGATTAATGCTATTGGTAATATCAATGTATCTTCAAAGAATCCAAAAATTGATATGAGAGTAGAACTCAATGAATTTAACATGCAGGTATTTAGCCCATTTGGAGCGGATGTAATTACAGACATTCGTGGAAAGATCTCAGGGGACGCTATAGTTTCAGGTAGTTATAAATCACCCGACATATCAGGACAATTTAGGCTGCGGAATAGTGGTTTGAAAGTTCCTTACCTAAATACAGATTTTGATATCGAAGACAATACTAGGGTAAACGTGACTGAACGCGAGATTTCCATTTCCAATGCCGAGATAATAGATACAAAGTACCTCACCGAAGGTATCTTCTCTGGTAAGGCCATTCATGATAACTTTGGTGATTGGGAACTTGATTTAAATATTAAATCTCCCGAAAGATTATTGGTTTTGGATACCCAACCGGATGAAGAAGCTCTTTATTATGGAACGGCTTTTATTAGTGGGACTGCTGATATATTTGGCCCTATTGATGAGCTTACTATAGAGGTAGGGGCAACCACTGAAGAGGGAACTACGTTCAAAATTCCTTTGAGTGATACAGAATCAATTGGTGACGATTCTTTTATTAAGTTTTTGTCTCCAGAGGAGAAACAAGCCCGTATAAGTGGTGAAACATATATTTCTGAAGAACTTAAAGGGCTTAAGTTAGAATTCGATCTTGACATTAATAATAAAGCAGAAGTTGAAGTGGTTGTTGATAAGGTCAACAATTCTACACTAAAAGGGCGGGGTGCAGGAACATTATTAATTCGAATTAGCACCTTAGGAAAATTCCAGATGTGGGGAGATTTTCAAGTATATGAAGGGAATTATGACTTTAGATACGGAGGAGTTATTCAAAAAAACATAGAGGTAGTTCCTGGTGGAAATATTAACTGGGATGGTATCCCAGAACGTGCAAGACTAGATATCAGCGCCAAATATGTTACTGATGCAAGCCCATCAATTCTCCTTGACAACCCTTCAGCAAATAGAAAGATTCCTGTAAACGTAATCGTAAATCTAAAAGGAGAAATTATTCAACCGGATCTAAGTTTCGAAATTAATTTTCCTAGAGTAAGTTCTACAGTTCGAAGTGAGTTAGAATACAAACTTCAAAATGAAGAACAACGACAAAAACAGGCCTTGTTTTTATTGGCCACGGGATCTTTTGTTAATGACAATTATGAAGGCACCAATGCTTTTTCAGGAACCTTGGTCGAACGTGTTTCTGGTTTGGTAAATGAACTTTTTGCCGATCAAGATGGCAAATTTAGAGTTGGTTTGGATTATACTCCAGGAAACAATACTCCTAATCAAGAAACTGGCGATCGAGTAGGGATTACCCTTTCCACTCAAATAAATGAACGAATTCTAATTAACGGAAAGGTAGGAGTTCCTGTTGGAGGTGTAAACGAAACAGCAATCGCAGGAGATATCGAAGTGCAATGGCTTGTAAATGAGGATGGCAGCCTAAGAATGAATTTTTTCAATCGCCAAGCCGATATTCAATTTATTGGCGAGAATCAGATTTTTGAACAAGGAGCAGGGGTCTCTTATTCTGTTGATTTTGATACCTTCAGTGAATTGGTAAATAAACTATTTAACAAGAAGCTTACACTAGAAAAGGAAGATGAATTTCCCGATTCCCCAGAGGACAACACTCTTCCGGTGAATTTTATTGCTCCTGAAAATAAACAAGAATAGGGGTAGTATTTTAAATCGAGGCGATCATTGAGATTTCAACATTTACAAATTTAGGGAGATTTGCTACTTCAACGGTTTCTCTAGCCGGAGCTGTGGCCTCATTGAAATAAGAAGCGTATACTTTATTAATGGCTGCGAAATTGTTCATATCACTAATAAAAATTGATGTTTTTAGAACATTTTCAAAAGTCATACCTGCTTCAATTAAAACGGCTTTAAGATTTTCCATTACCAAAGTGGTTTCCGAAGTGATATTCCCAATCTCCAACTTTCCAGTTTTTGGGTTTAAAGCAATTTGTCCAGAAGTATATAGCATCTTTCCGTTTAAAACGGCTTGATTATAGGGTCCAATAGGTGCAGGGGCATTAGTAGTGTTAATTATTTTTTTCATCACCAAAAGATTACGAGTTATTTAATTTGTTAGGCTGAATCTTACTATTAAAATCGCTTGTCCGGCTCACGGCGCTTATCATATTTAATATCGCTCAATACAGAAGATTTAATACCAATAAAGAAATACCAAGCCGTGTTTATACTTCCAATAGGTGTCCAATTAAAGCTCATTTGCCAACTCTCTAGATCTCTTTGAAAACGAAATTGGGTAATTGTGACCCCCTTATTCTTAAAGTCATATCCCGAAGAAACTCCCACAGTCCAACGTGGGGAAAGTTCAACATTGGAACTGAACATGAGAGATTGAGAAGATATCTCATTTTGCCGCTGAGAATTGGAATAGCTCATAGTATATGCGAGTCTAAGATTCCAAGGAAGATCATATCCATACCAATCTCTATTTATATCTTTTTCTGAATTTTTATCTTTCTGATAAATGTTTCCATCATTAATGTTAGTTCCATTTCCGAAAAGATCATCTGGTCGTCCTCCATTTCGGAACGTATCAGTATCGAATTCTTCCTTTTGTTCCTTTCCAGGTTCTCCTTCCAAATCCTTACTAGAGAAATTATAATTTACACTTATGTTTCCTCCAGTCAATCTAAAGAGGCTTCCCCCATTATTAATGTTAAATTCATCAATTCTTGTGTTACTATTGTCTAAAGCATAAGGATCTAAAGAACCACTAAAATTCAAATCCATTTTAGGAATGATAGGAATACTTCCGCTAAAGCGAACGGGGCTCCAATTAAGCGAATCTCCTCTAAGATTATAACCAGTTGAAAAATTGAGGTTGTTTAATAGCACTACTTTTTTAGGGACGACAGCAGTTGTGTCCTTATCTCGAACTTTCGCTTCCAACGTATTACTTAACGAGATACCTACATTACTTGAATATACTCTGCCAGGCGCACCATAGAGCGTTCCTTCGAAACGGGAATAGGCAATAGCCTCTTCCGTTACAGTTGGATCTGCCGAATTGACGGGTTGGATATATTCATCATAATACTGATCAAATCCAGGATTAATACCATAACTCACGCCTGGTCTTATTACATGCCTAATAGCCTGTATTTTCTTTTCTTTTCCGAAGTTAAAGGTTCCATAAATAGTGGTTCCAAGACTGGTTGAAAAATTATAGGTGCGATAGCTATCAAAGCCCGAAATCGTATCAGTAACTACTCCACCAACACCGTCATTGGCCGTTTCATTATAACTTTTATCGAAAGTCTTTAGAGTCCAAGTTTCTTGGTAAGTAGTGCTCGCTGAAGCACTTAAATACTTAAAAACCTTGAAGTTTGTGCTAATAGGAATTCTATGACGAGCTCCAACAAGTGCATTTTCAAACATACCCTTCTTGAAAAACAATGAATCAACAGTATTTACCCTATTTTCTCCTGTAAAATCATACTGAAAGTTAATATTATCAATTATGCCCTTCTTAACACCTACCTTAGGCGCAAACGGAAAAATTCTTGAGACACTAGTAGTAACATTAGGTAAAGACATATTTATCACGTCCGTATTGGTATTTTGAGAATGGGTCATAGAAATGGCAGTGTTGACCTGCGGTTCTCCCTCAAAAGTTTTAGAATATGAAATAGACGAACTTAAAGAGTTTACCAACGCACTCCCATTGTTTGTCTGATTTATTGACTCTTGAAAATACCTACTACTTCCTAAATTCACAGATGCCGAAAAACGGGAACTGGGGTTCGCTTTAGCATCCTGAGAATGGCTCCATCTAATATTATAAACAGAACTTTGTCCAAAGCCAGGAAAACCGCGTTCCTCGTCGATTAAGTTTTCATAGCGAACACTTACATTTCCGCGATATTTATATTTTAAAGCATAGGTAGATTCACCTCGCAACCCATAACTTCCATTGGTGTAATAGTCTCCAAGTAGGGTAACATCGAAATAGTCGTTTATTGCCAAATAATACCCTCCGTTCTGAAAAAAGAATCCGCGGCTGCTGTTTTCTCCTATAGATGGAATGAGAACGCCAGAAGTTCGATCCTCTGTTAATGGAAAGTATGCAAAAGGCAGACCTAAAGGTGTAGGCACATCAGCAATATACATATTTGTCAGGCCTGTTACTACTTTCTTTTTCGGGATAAATTTGGCTCGTCTGGTATAGAAATAATATTCGGGATCATCGATATTCGCGGAGGTTGTAAACTTTACATTCTGAAGAAATACAACGGAATCATTTTCTTTTTTGGTAACCTCCGCGATCACATTAAACCCATTCTGCTCAGTACGCGAATTGTATACTAAAGCCTTTTGTGTATCAAAATTGAATCGAATGGAGTCCGGTTTTACCTCATTAGATGACTGAACAAATATAGGCTTTTGCAAATATACGCCTGCACTATCAATTCCCCTTGCATAGACCTCATTCTTATTATAATCAAGAATTATAAGACCTGCATCTATGCGCATATCTTCATAAATTATATAAGCCTTATTATACATATACACCTTACTTTCTTTTTGATCAATGTATACATAGTCTTCTCCAAAGTAAGTGACAACATCTGTAAGAAATTCAGGCTTTTTCCTAATAGTATCTGTCTTCACAGTATCTATGATTGTTTCACTTTTTTCTGAAATAACAGGTCGTAAAGAGACGGTAAGAGTGTCCGCTTCAGCTTTAGAAGGGATATCCACTTCATTCTTTGGTGGAATATCTTGAGAATACATCATATTCCCGCATACCAGCAGCATAAAAAGAAAAGCTGAAAAATAGTGCCGTTGTGTTTGCAATGCTACGATCCGATTATTTTATATTTTCCTTGATTCAATTATAAAATTTTTAATAAAAAGTGTAAAAATAAAATTTCACAAGAAGGAACTCTCACAAAGTTTTTTAACTTTTGTTTTAAATTCAACTAAAAAACGTTCTGCCCGTTTGGCTTAGTTTTTGAAAGTTCAAAATTAAGCATATTTTTTGGGCTGTGTTTTTTAAATTCAATTTTTTAAAATATCATATTTCAACTCACGTTTAAACCAATATGAATACCAAACTTTTATCTTTTTTATTGCTCGTCTTAGGATCCCTATTATTGTATTCTTTTAAGAGTCACAATAACGATACCGTAAAACCTTTTGTAGTTGTTCTGGATGCTGGTCACGGAGGCCACGATCATGGAAATAGAGGCAATGGTTATAAAGAAGCTGATATCGCCTTAAAAATAGTTCTTAAAGTGGGAGCAGAACTTGAGAAGAACCCCAATATAGAGGTAATTTACACCAGAAAAACGGATGTCTTTATTGAGCTCTTTGAACGAGGAGCGATTGCCAATAGGGCAGATGCTGATCTATTTGTCTCTGTTCACTGTGATTCTCATCACACCCAGGCATACGGAGCGGGAACATTTGTTCTAGGATTGCATGCCAATAAGCGAAATATGGAAGTTGCTAAAAAAGAAAATGAAGTGATTTTTCTTGAGCAGAATTACAAGGAAAACTATGCAGGATATGATCCAAATGCTCCAGAGTCCTTTATTGGATTAACATTAATGCAAGAAGAGTATCTAGATCAAAGCATTATGCTTGCCAGTTTGATTCAAAATAACTTTGTTAATAAATTTAAACGAAAAGACCGCAGTGTGAAACAAGCAGGGTTTATAGTTTTACATCAAAGTTATATGCCGAGCGTTTTGGTCGAAACAGGTTTCTTGACCAACAAGAAAGAGGGGGCCTATTTAAACTCTTCTAAAGGACAAAGAGAAATGGCTACCTCCATTACTGATGCCATTTTATCATATAAATCTAATATCCAATTGGCCACAGTCGATTCTCAAAACCCCATAATTACTCAGGAAGAAATTGATAACGCCATCGAAGCAACAGAAGAAAGAATATATGAAGGAATTGTATTTCGAGTTCAGTTAGCAGCGAGTAGTAAGAATCTTGAAACAAGTCCTCAGAACTTTAAAGGCTTAAAAGATGTACTGCGTATGGAAAGAAATGGTCTGTTTAAGTACTACTATGGAAGTACTTCAGATTATAATAAGATCCAATTAATGAAAACTTTTTCTCAAGAAAAAGGCTACTCTTCAAGCTTTATTGTTGCTTTTAAGGATGGTGAAAAGTTAAATCTTCCCGAGGTGTTAAAATCTGGGGGGAAATAATACTGTTAATTTTTATATTTATTCTAAATTTGTTGGAACCTTAAACAACTCATAGCCTTTTGAAACTCACGAGAGAAGTAAAGACAGGAATACTTGCCATTGGTGCCATTCTACTATTCATATTTGGGTACAGCTTTTTAAAAGGCACCAACCTTTTTCAAGATAGCCGTATTTTTTATGTGAAATACCAAAACGTAGAAGGCCTTGCTAAATCTGCACCGGTTACCATTAACGGACTTGTCGTTGGAAAGGTAAACAACATAGGCTTTGGAAGTAAAGGTGGTGGTCTTGTGGTAAAATTTACTGTAGAAAGTGATTTTGCATTTTCCAAGAATAGTATGGTTAAAATTTATAGTGCTGGACTCATAGGTGGTAAATCACTTGGAATATTTCCTGATTACAATGCTAACAATTTGGCAAAATCAGGGGATACCCTTAGGGGTGAAATTGATTTAGGAATGTTAGACGCCGTTAGCAAAGCTCTAGGCCCATTACAAAACAAACTAACTGCAACATTAACGTCTGTAGATACTTTATTAGCTGGGGTTAATGAAATTCTTAATGAAGAATCTAGAACTAATCTACAATCCGCCATAAAGGATTTGAATTCTACCATGAGATCATTAAACGGAGCTTCAGGAAAATTAAATACACTGTTGGCCAACAATTCTGAAAAGTTGGACCGTACGTTTACAAACTTGGACGATATGGCTGCAAACTTTTCAACATTATCAGACTCACTTGCACAGTTAGAAGTTGGGCGATTGGTTTCAGACCTAGATAAAGTAGTTAGTGGTTTCGATGCTATTGTGAGCAAAATTGATAATGGAGAGGGCAGCGTTGGAAAGTTGATTAATGACGAAAAATTATATAATAATTTAGAAGGAGCCTCAAAACAGTTGGAGCAGTTGCTACAAGATTTAAAATTGAATCCGAAACGTTATGTAAATATTTCTGTCTTTGGAAAAAAACAAAAAGAATACACAACTCCGGAGGATCCCAATCAATAAACGATGCAATACATTTCAAATATATTATTCTTACTGCTACTTATAGCCGGAATAGGTTATTTTACAAAGAATATTCGTAAGGTTATCCGAAATATTAAGCTTGGACGAAAGCCTCACGTTACTGGTAATAATAAAGAACGTTGGGGCAATGTTATTCGAATCGCTTTGGGTCAGTCAAAAATGGTAGTCAGACCTGTCGCGGGATTACTTCATATCATTGTATACGTGGGTTTTATCGTTATTAATATAGAAGTATTGGAAATAATAATTGACGGTCTTTTTGGCACTCATCGTATTTTTTCATCATTGGGTATTGTATATGATTATTTAATTGCAACTTTCGAAATTCTAGCCCTTCTTGTATTAATTGGAGTGATTGCTTTTTGGATTCGTAGAAATATCCAAAAGTTAAAGCGTTTTTGGTCCTCTGAAATGAAAGGCTGGCCAAAAAATGATGGTAACTTTATTTTGTACTTCGAAATGGTACTGATGATATTATTTCTAACAATGAATGCTTCAGATCAAGTATTACAACAAATGGGATCGGCTCATTTTACTAAGGCGGGAATATTTCCCATTAGTAGCCTAATTGCCCCGTTTTTTGAAAACTTTTCAGAAGCGACACTTATTATTATTGAGCGAACGGCTTGGTGGTTACATATTTTCGGAATTCTTGTGTTTCTTAATTATTTATACTTTTCGAAGCACCTTCATATTATGCTTGCTTTTCCTAATGTGTATTTCGGAAAATTGGTTCCTAAGGGTAAATTCAAGAACAACGAATCTGTTACTAAGGAGGTAAAATTAATGATGGATCCTAATGTTGATCCATTTGCCGCTCCAGCTGAAGGCGCAGAGACCCCAGCAAAATTTGGAGCAAGTGACGTCATGGATCTAAGTCAGATACAATTGTTAAACGCATATACCTGTACAGAATGCGGGCGCTGTACAAGCGAATGCCCAGCAAATCAAACAGGAAAAAAATTATCCCCTCGTAAGATTATGATGGATACGAGAGATCGATTGGAGGAAGTTGGAAAGAATATTGATACGAACGGAGAGTTTAAGCCCGATAGTAAACAACTTTTAGGAGATTATATATCTCATGAAGAATTGTGGGCTTGTACTACCTGTAATGCATGTGTAGAAGCTTGCCCTGTAAGTATAGACCCTTTATCAATTATAATGGAAATGAGGCAGTATTTGGTAATGGAGCAATCAGCAGCACCAAATGAATTGAATATAACAATGACTAATATTGAAAATAATGGAGCACCCTGGCCCTTCAATCAAATGGATAGATTAAACTGGAAGGAAGAAGCATAATTATGAAAAAGGACAAAGTAGAGAAAATGCTTAGCGTAAAGATTGAGCAAGGTGAACACGTGAGCCCGGTGCTCCCAAAAGATGTAAAAAACTACCTTATTGATATAGATGGAACAATTTGCGACGATATTCCAAATGAAGAACCTGACCGAATGGAAACAGCAGAGCTGTATCCAGACGCATTAAAAACTCTTAATAAATGGTACGATCAAGGTCATATTATTTGTTTTTTTACCTCTCGAACCGAAGATCATAGAGAAGTAACTGAAATATGGCTGAAAAAGTACGGGTTTAAATATCACTCCATGCTAATGGACAAACCTAGAGGAGGAAATTATCATTGGGTAGATAACCATTTGGTGAAAGCCACTCGTTATAAAGGGAAGTTTACAGATTTAGTAGACAAACAAGTAACTATTCAGGTTTTTGAAGATTAAAGAATAACTGTATGAGTGAGACGATAAAAGTACCGACTATGGCGGAGTATATGACTCAAGGTAAACAACCTGAAGTATTGTTCTGGGTTGGATGCGCGGGTAGCTTTGATGATCGTGCAAAGAAGATAACAAAGGCTTTTGTAAAGTTACTAAATAGCGCTGGTGTTGATTTTGCCGTTTTGGGAACGGAAGAAAGTTGTAGTGGAGACCCTGCAAAGCGTGCTGGAAATGAGTTTTTATTTCAGATGCAGGCAATGGGAAATATTGAAGTTATGAATGCTTACAAAGTGAAAAAAATTGTAACCGCCTGTCCACATTGTTTTAATACAATTAAGAATGAATACCCAGAATTAGGTGGGAATTATGAAGTAATGCATCATACTCAGTTTTTAAAGAGATTATTGAATGAAGGTCGCCTAAAAGTAGAAGGTGGAAAATTCAAAGGAAAAAGAATCACTTTTCACGACCCTTGTTATTTAGGAAGAGCCAATGGAGAATACGAAGCTCCTCGAGAACTACTTCAAAAATTAGAAGTGGAATTGGTAGAAATGAAACGCTGCAAGACTCGCGGGCTTTGTTGTGGTGCGGGAGGTGCTCAAATGTTTAAAGAGCCTGAAGCCGGAAATAAGGATATCAATATTGAAAGAACAGAAGAAGCTCTGGAAACGAAACCAGAAATTATTGCTGCTGGATGCCCTTTTTGTAATACTATGATGACAGATGGTGTAAAAGGCAAAGAAAAGGAAAATGATATTCAGGTAATGGATATCGCAGAAATGATTGCTAATGCTGAGGAACTATAATTATGCTGACTGAATTTAAAAACTTGCCCAATGATTCTCGAATTTGGATTTATCAATCCAACAGAAAATTATCTGATCATGAAGTAGCAACGCTTACTCCAAAAACTGAAGCTTTTTTAGAACAATGGACGGCTCATGGTACCGACTTAGAAGCTGCCTTTGAGATAAAATATAATCGTTTTATTATTTTTGGATTGAATCAAGCAAATGCTTCAGCATCTGGATGTAGTATCGATGCCTCTGTACGATTTATTCAATCTTTGGAAAAGGAATTTGAAGTTGATCTATTAGATAAAATGAATGTAACTTTCTACAATGGAGAATTTATTGCACATAAGTCTTTATCCGATTTCAGAAAAATGGCAAAGGCACGCTCTGTCTCTCGCAACACGGTGGTTTTTAACAATTTAGTAAATACCAAAGCTGAATATTTAGAAAACTGGGAAGTTCCTGCAAAAGAAAGCTGGCACAGTCGATTTTTAGCATAGTTTTTGTAACTTTCAGTATATGAAAAAATTAATTGCCTCCATTTTATTTTCTCTTAGTTGCTTCACCATATTTTCTCAACAAATCAACCCCTTATTGGTTGAAAATGACCTAAAGCAGCAGCAAAAATGGGTAGATAGTATTTACGGAAATATGTCTCTTCAAGAGAAAGTAGGGCAACTATTTATGCCCATGATTTTTTCGAATGATACTAAGGCAGCCACGGACAAGATCAAAGACCTTATCAATGAACACTACATAGGTGGTGTTATCTTTTCCAAAGGAGGCCCTAAACAACAAGCTAAACTTAACAATGAATATCAAGCACTTTCCAAAGTACCATTATTAATGGCGATGGATGCGGAATGGGGACTGGCAATGAGATTGGATTCTACTTATGCATATCCATGGAATATGACCCTAGGAGCGATTACCGATAATAGAATTATTGAGAAAATTGGTAGAAGGATAGGGGAGCATACCAAACGAATGGGTATGCATATTAATTTTGCCCCAGTTGTAGACATAAATACCAACCCTGCAAATCCCATTATTGGAAATCGTTCCTTTGGGGAGAATAAAAATAATGTAACAGAAAAATCAATTGCTTTTACAAGGGGAATGCAAAATGCAGGAATCCTAGCAAATGCAAAACATTTTCCCGGACATGGGGATACTGATCAAGATTCACATAAGACGCTACCTACTATTGGTTTTAGTAAAGAAAGAATTGATAGTGTTGAGCTGTATCCTTATAAACGATTGATCAGGGAAGGTATGAGCAGTGTAATGGTGGCTCATTTAAACGTTCCAGCCTTAGAACAAAGAATGGATTATCCTTCTTCGCTTTCCAAGACAATTGTAACAGACATTCTAAAAGGTCAATTGGGTTTTAATGGATTAATATTCACCGATGCGCTTAATATGAAGGGCGCTGCTAATTTTCAGGAACCTGGGGAAGTTGACTTAGCAGCCTTTCTCGCAGGGAATGATATACTTTTAATTCCTGAAAACATTCCGAAGGCACATGATTTATTGGTGAATGCCTACAGAGAGGAAGTCATTACTGAAGAACGCTTAGCACTTTCAGTAAAAAAAATATTGTATGCAAAATACAAAGTAGGTCTAAATAATTATCAACCCGTAAATCCTTTTAATATAGTTGAAGATTTAAATACCGCTGCGGACGATGTGCTTTATGAGGAAGCCATGGAGCATGCCTTAACGGTTTTAAAAAATGATAAAGAAGTGTTGCCGGTGAAAGATCTTCAGAACACTAAAATAGCATATGTGAATTTTGGAGATGATAACGGAAAAATCTTTTTGAGCCAACTTCGGAAGTATGCAAAGGTCGATTGGGTAAAGGCCGGCAACTTAGATAACTACGTTCAAAAACTAAAAAAATATGACCTTGTAATCATCGGTTTTCACAAATCAAATGATGGACCTTGGAAAAACTATAAGTTTACACAAAATGAGCTAGTATGGATCTATGAAATTGCAAGAACCAATAAAGTGATTTTGGATGTTTTTGCCAGGCCATATGCTTTATTGGATTTAAAGACATCGACAAATTTTGAGGGTCTTCTAATGTCTTATCAGAATAGTGAGGTCTCTCAAGAACTTTCTGCCCAGCTTATTTTTGGCGCTCGAGGAGCCAAGGGACGATTGCCCGTTTCTCTTGGAGAGGATTTCCCTATTAATACTGGAGTCGAGACTTCTGCAATTCGGCGTTTACAATATGGAACTCCAGAGAGTGTTGGGATGAGCGGTTATAAATTAAAAAAAATTGATTCTCTGGCAAAGGTCGGCTTATGGGGTGGAATGATGCCTGGCGTACAAATATTGGTCGCAAGGAAGGGAAAAGTAATTTATCAAAAGAACTTTGGACACCACACACAAAGTAAAAAAAACTCAGTAAAAGATAATGACATTTATGATGTTGCTTCTCTAACAAAGATTCTGGCGACCACTCCAATGATCATGGAACTCTTTGATCGAGATATTATAAAAATGGAGACCAAACTTTCCGAGATGCTTCCAGAGTATAGAAGCTCAAATAAGAAGAACATAACATTGCGCCAGATGCTATCCCATTATGCGCGTTTAAAGGCTTGGATTCCATTTTATGCCGTGACTATAGATTCTGTGACCAAGCGTCCGTCTTCCAAATATTATTCAAAGAAATCTGACGGAGTCTTCACCATTAAGGTTGCAAATAATTTATATATGCGCAAAGACTATAGAGATAGCATCTTTGAACAAATAAAAGAAAGCGAACTTCGTAAAAGGTTAAGTTATAAATACAGTGACTTACCCTATTATCTTTTGAAAAAATACTTAGAAGAATTCTATGGAACAACATTAGATAAATTGGTGCAACGAAATTTATATGAATCTTTGGGTGCAAATAATACAACCTATCTGCCTTTAGAAAGGTTCTCAAAGGCGGACATTGTTCCAACCGAAGAAGACAAATATTTTAGGATGCAAAAAGTACATGGTTATGTACACGATCAAGGTTCAGCGATGTTGGGTGGAGTAAGTGGTCACGCAGGTGTGTTTAGTAATGCAAATGATGTAGCCAAAATTATGCAAATGTATCTGTGGGATGGTTTCTATGGAGGTAAACGTTATTTTGGACCCGAAACGATGCAGGCTTTTAACACATGCTATTACTGTGATAATAATGTAAGGAGAGGTGTTGGTTTCGACAAACCACAATTAGGAGAGTCTGGCCCAACTTGTGGTTGTGTTTCTATGACTAGTTTTGGACATAGTGGTTTTACAGGAACATTTACCTGGGCAGATCCAGAAGAAGAAATTGTCTATGTATTTTTGTCCAATAGAACCTATCCCAATGCGGATAATAGAAAAATAATTGGCAGTAATTTACGAAGCAACATTCAGGAGGCGATCTACGAGGCAATTATTAATTAATAGAAAAAACGAAAAATGAGAATTGGTATTGTTTGTTATCCAACTTTTGGTGGAAGTGGTGTAGTTGCAACCGAGTTAGGAATAGCGTTGGCTGGTAGAGGACACGAGGTGCATTTTATAACCTATAAGCAACCCGTACGTTTGGATCTTTTGTCTCACAATATTCATTTTCATGAAGTGCTAGTACCAGACTACCCACTTTTTTTATATCAGCCATACGAGTTAGCCTTATCGAGTAAATTGGTGGACATGGTGAAGCTTCATAAAATAGAAATGCTTCATGTACATTATGCCATTCCTCACGCCTATGCAGGCTATATGGCAAAGAAGATGTTGGAGGAGGAGAATATATTCATCCCTATGGTAACAACCTTGCATGGAACAGATATTACCCTTGTAGGAAATCACCCAGTCTACAAACCTGCGGTTAGCTTTAGCATAAACAATAGTGACATAGTGACCTCAGTATCACAAAGTCTTAAGGATGATACCCTTCGTTTATTTGATATCGATAAGGAGATTCATGTGGTTCCAAACTTCATTGATATTGCTGGAAAAGAAAACCCATTTACCGAATGCCAACGTGAGTTGATGGCCAAGAAAGAAGAACGAATAATTACACATATAAGTAATCTTAGACCTGTTAAGCGAATAGCTGATGTTATTGAGATATTTGATTGTATTCAGAAAGAAATGCCGGCTAAATTATTGATGGTCGGGGAGGGTCCTGAAAAAGAAAGCGCGGAGGAATTATGCAAGACTAAAGGAATAGAGCATAAAGTGATGTTTGTGGGCAATAGTAATGAAATTGACAAGATTCTCTGCTTTAGTGATTTATTTTTATTGCCTTCTGAAAAAGAAAGTTTTGGTTTAGCTGCCCTGGAGGCAATGGCCTGTGGCGTCCCAGTGATATCAAGTAATACCGGAGGCTTGGCCGAAGTCAATATGCAAGGAGTGAGTGGTTTTTTAAGCAATGTTGGAGATGTTGATGACATGGCTAAAAATGCACTGTTTATTCTAAAAGATGACGCGCAACTAATGGATTTCAAGGTCAAAGCCAAAGAGGTCTCTATTAAGTTTGATACCAAGAATATTGTTCCTTTATATGAATCCCTTTATGAGGCAGCGCTTAGAACCATGGTTTTTTAACGGCTTCATATCCTTGTTATATCACTATAAACCTGTAGATGCAATAATATCTTCCAGTACATTCTCCTGATACTTGGCAAGACCAATAGTTCCTAAAAAATCATTTGAAAATACTTTAGCCATATCTTCAGAAAGAAATGCAGAACGAATTTGAATCCATTTCTCAGCATTGTCTTGATACATAGTTTCAGCCAATTTAGGAAATCCCCAATTCGCATTTTTCCCCCAGTGAATTGTAAAGGCGATATTATTTTCTTTAAGAACTTCTATCATTCGTTTAGAATACTCTTCAAGACTCATTAATTTATCCAACTTCTCCCATTGGATCCCGTCTATTTCCACCATACAAGTGATTGGAAATTTTGTAAAAGCAATCATGCCTTCATATTTTTTAACAAATCGCATCGCAAAAATTCCAGGAATTGGCCCTCATTCTTTGTTAATTCAGTTAATAACTCAATTGTTTTTTGTGAATCTCTATGATCAACACCAAACGAACAGGCAAAAGCACGACCTTGGTAGCCACCCTCCCAAAATATTTCTGACAATTTTCCAACAATCACTTTATCTTCCTTTGGGAGAATTGAATTGTTTAGTGCTTTTACAAACAACGGAATTACCTTTGAGAATTTTTCAAAGATTTTTATTAATGTATATATAAGATCTCTATATATAAATTCTTTCATAAATAGAATAGGGTCTCCAAACTTCTGTTTATACAATGAATCTATTCCTTCTTGTATATCGCTTCTACAATGTATTTATCTTCTGAGCTATAGGGATTAATAAAGACCTTATAGTGATAAGGTCGTAGTGGATTTCCATCTTCATCAACTTCTTGAGGAATCTTAAAGTCCGAGTTCTTAAAGTCCATAGTAACGGCAAGTTTCAGGGCTATTTCTTTATTAATTTTCCTAACATATATATCGCGACAATAGATATCGATCTTCAGCCTCAATTACAACTCCGTGAATAAAACCAAAGGACCCAAGTCCTACAAGTGCAGCATTAAATAAATCATCATTTCTAACAATCCGCGCCTCTATTTTGTTATGAAAAGTGCCATTTAGCGCAGGCTTTGAATGTGGTTCTAAGTAAACAATATCATTTGGATTAGGGCCAACAATTAAATTAAGACCCACAACACAATCCTGTATTGAACCTACGTCAATCGCAGATCCATGAACTTCGGTTGAAATACAACCACCAATAGCTTGACCATTGCTTGCCCACTTGTTTTTAGAGATTTACCCAAATTCTCCAAATATTGCGATATCTCTTTGATTTGATTTCCACATTGAATAAAAAAAAGATTTTCAGCTAAATACGTGGAACTCGAATGAATCTCCGATTGTAGAATCTGCATCTTAATATTCATGAATGCGTTAAAATGCATTCGATCTTTCTGATGCGCAATAGCAGACATAGACCATTTCGACCCAATTGCCCGGAATCCTTGGTTGTGATTGTGAGAATCTTCAATGAGTTTTTGAATTTCCTTTGCAACATCATTATAACGATCTATACTGGAAGGCATATCACCTTTCTTTTGCAATTTAGTTGATAAAAATAAATCCAAACTAAACGGACCATTTTTATGAAGTGTATCCCAACGTTTTCTTTCAGTAATTTTAGTAGTAGCTATAGAATAGGTTAGTTTGATTCTTTAATACAAACGTATTTTATCTTCACGATTCTCTTTCTTCCAAATGTTACGAGATACAACATAGTACCGCCGAATGTTGTTTTGTATTCTGCGGTATGCAACGCGCCCCCATCACAATCCCGGATATTTATTGGATATTCATCAATTGTAGTTTTTACCTTTATAATCGTTCTAACCCACGAACCAATAATCCACTTAGAGCATCATCTCGTTCAGTATCTGCTGGTTCTCCTTGACCATTTGACACTTTTAATCTAATGGAATAGCAAGAGAGGAATAAGAGAAGGAATAAAAACCCTAATGCAAGCTTTATGTATCGCATATAAGACCTGTTTTAGATGGTGACAATTTAAATGTTTTATTAGCAAGATGTTGTGTAACATAAAATTATGATATAAAATCAAGAAAAAAGGGGGTTGCCTGTATTTAACATGCAAAAAGCCTCAAAAATAAATGTTTGAGGCCTCTGAGATAAGTTGATACGTCTATAATTGATATCGGGGACTCAACCCAATATCAAAATCTACATCGTCTGTATAATCTCCAAACCAAAATTCTGGACGGAAATCAATTGAAGTAAATAGCAGAAATCAAAATTACATTTAAGTCAATACCGCCCCTAGGGCCAGCATACTGGTTAAATCTACCATCAATATTCCAAACTTTTATTAAAAAAACAAGGTGAATTCTATACTTTAGTTAAACAAAAAACTCCCGCCGAAGCAGGAGTATAAAAGTTCTTTGAAATTTTTGGAACATTAATAACCGTAGGCTATGGAAGCTTTAATATAATAACGAGTATTATGAAAAGAGTAAGAACTGAAATAAGGAAGCCAATAAGAATTCCAATGGACATACCTTCAAGCTTAATTGATTGTTTTGTTTCTTTTGAGTTTGAATTTGAGTTCATTTAAGTGAAAATTTAGGACTAAAATGTATTAGTATCTGATTTTTTGGTAAGAATTATGGAAACGAGAAAGATAAAAATGGATGCATTTTTAGTATAACTCTATTAATGAGAATCTTACACATGTATTTATAAATTGACATTTTGAATTGTACTTAAAAGCCTAGAATCAACAATGTATAAATTATTAATAGAATTTACACCTATACTTTTTAAATCATGTCGGATTAAACTGGAAAAAGCTAATCAAAGAAAATTAAACGTTCTTCAAAATAGTTTTCCGCGAAATAATCGACAGTGACATCTAATTTTGAAGTAATTGACAGGCAAAACTTTATTACTCGAATTTATATTAAATAACATGAAAGGACAACAGGAAAAACCATAGTATAAAAGAAGAAATCAAGGATGTCATAAGAAAATACGCAGACGGAAAGACTTACCCATTAGCTGATATTGCTGCTGCAGAAATTTTAGAACTAATTACAGAAAAAGAGTAATTAAGGAAGAAAATTATCAGGAGGGGTTCCTCTAGTACCTTGGTCTAATTGTTCATCTTGATTTTGAGATTAGGTGTACAGTTGGAAAAAAGAGAAACAGTAAATAATAGCACGAAAACAAATAATAACCTTTTCAAAATGATGGATTTAAATTAATAATACAAAATAATATTAACACAGTGTTAACCCCGATAGTCAAATACTATGGTTTTACATTGATCCAATTATCCCACAAACATATCGGTGCTCTCAAATATTTTGTCAGCGGAGGATGCAATGAATCCTTTAAATAATCGTCCATTTTTTGGAAATCTATATGCAAATTCATAATAACAAGATGTAATTAACTTTGTTCCCTCTTGAAATTGTACCTCAATCTTATCGGCAAGAGTACTGGATTGTAACAAAAATTGTTCTTTTGTTCCTTTTATTTCACCTCCAGACATATTTAATTGAAAATCATTTATTTTTAGAAAATAATTTACTTCCTCAAGACTATTAAACGTATCTAGTTTGTTCACATCTACTGTAAAGTGGTTTGCACAAAAACCATTTACATATACCCAAGCAGCATATTCAGATTCTTCCAATAAGCTTGAGTAAGTTTCATAAGAGGGTAAGTTCCATAGGCGTCCAGAGAATAGTATTTTTTTTATATCTAATGTATTGAAATTAATACTGTCCACAATTTCTTTTATCAAGGTCTGTGTCGCTAGAGAAAATTCCTTAGCAATTAATTGGCTTATAAATATAAGAGGAGCGTCCTCGTCAGTACTATGCTCAAAATGTTTAGCATAAAGCTTCTTTTCGGTAAAGTAATATTCGGACTTATAAACATAGCCCAAATCCAATAGAAGGCCTGCCAATACGTCAATATTCACCCTTGGATCGTCGAAAGTCCTAAAGGCTACATGGTCATTATGGATTTCATTTCCACTTGATTCAAAAAAGGCCTTTATATTTTTAGCAGAAGGTGTTATAGTAACATAATCTGTCCATAATCTTTCAAATAGCATTTTTGTTGTCATGATTTAATTTTTTTCAAAAATATATCAAAATAATTTTATTATTAATCATTTGTAAGTATTTTTGCTTAAATCTATATATTATTTTTATATTTTGGTTTATTTTAAGCATAAAACATGTTATATTGATTATTTTAAATTAAATATTTACCTGATATGAGTTATATTGATTATGTTGATTTTGAAATACTTAATGCGTTAAAAAAAGATGCCCGACAAGCTTACTCTAAAATAGCCGAGAGTTTAAAAATTTCTAATTCGCTAGTGCATCAGCGAATCAAAAAAATGAAGAATAACGGATTGATAATAAAATCGGATCTTATTCTCGATGAAAAAATTCTAGGGTACAATACAAAATCCTATGTTGGTATACGATTAAAGCAAGCTCGATTTGCAGCGGAAGTCGTAGAAGAACTTAAAAAAATAGGGCAAATAAAAGAATGTAATTATGTTTCAGGTAAATATGCCATCTTTGTTCTAATTTTTACAAAGGACAACGATGGGTTACGATCTGTTTTATATGATAAAATTCACGAAATCCCTGGAGTAGCAGGAACAGATTCTTTTATCTGTTTTTCAACAAATTTTAATAGAAGTGTGCCATTGATTTTCGATAAATAGGTATTTTGAAGAACCACCTACTAAATTTAGACAAAGAATTAAGAGGGTCGCTCCATTTTGATGAGCTGCATAGATCTCTATATGCAACAGATGCCTCAGTTTATAGAAAAATACCACTAGCAGTGGTTTTTCCAAAAGATGAATTGGATATTAAATTACTTATTAATTTTGCGGATAAACACAAAACCTCTCTTATTCCGCGTACCGCTGGAACTTCTTTAGCTGGGCAATGCGTGGGAGAAGGAATTGTGGTAGATGTTTCTAAATACTTTACAAAAATCGTTTCCGTAGATACTGCAAAAAAGACAGTAACGGTTCAACCAGGTGTAATTAGAGATGAGTTGAACGCCTACTTGAAACCATTCGGGCTCTTCTTTGGCCCCAATACTTCAACTTCAAATCGTTGTATGATAGGAGGGATGGTTGGGAATAATTCGAGCGGAACAACCTCCATTCAGTATGGAGTGACTCGAGATAAGGTGTTAAAACTAAAAACGATATTATCTAATGGAGAGGAGGCAATATTTGAGGCACTTTCTGAAACAGAATTCAAAAAGAAAACCACGCTGGATTCTTTAGAAGGTGTTATTTATGAAATGTTTTATTCTGAATTATCTTCTGAAGAGACGCAACTGGAAATAAAAGACCAATTCCCAAAACCTGAAATTCATAGAAGGAACACAGGGTATGCAATCGACTCTCTTTTGGACAATTCTACTTTTGGTAATTCTGAAACAGATATTAATATTTGTACACTTCTTTGTGGAAGTGAAGGAACACTTGCTCTTATTACAGAAATTACGCTTCAGTTAGACCCCTTGCCGCCTAGACATACCACAATGGTAGTAACTCATTATAAATCCCTTGAAGATTGCCTAAACGATGTTTCTAATGTTATGAAACACCGCTTGCATACCTGCGAAATGATGGATGATGTGATCTTAGATTGTACTAAGCAGAACAAGAAATACGATGCTTATCGTTTTTTTGTACAGGAAAGTCCAAAGGCGCTACTGCTACTGGAGCTAAAGGATGACAACGAGGAAGGTCTTAAGAACCAGGTATCAAATTTGTTAGCCTCCATAGAGGAATCTGGTTTGAGTTATAGCTCTCCAGTGCTAAAGGACAGTGAGATAGACAGGGCGCTTGATCTTCGTAAAGCAGGGCTTGGTCTATTGGGAAATATGATAGGTGATAAAAAAGCCGTTGCTTGCATTGAGGATACCGCCGTGGCTCTAACTGATCTGTCATCATATATATCCGATTTTTCAGCTTTGATGAAACGTTATGATCAGAAGGCGGTCTATTATGCTCATGCTGGTGCTGGAGAGTTACACCTTCGCCCAATCCTCAATTTGAAGAATAAAGAAGGTGTAGATTATTTCAGAAAAATAACGACCGATGTTGCGAAGTTGGTTAAGAAATATCAAGGATCGTTCTCTGGCGAACATGGCGATGGTATTGTGCGAGCAGAATTTATTCCGTTGCTTATTGGAGATAAAAATTACGCCCTTCTAAGGCGAATTAAATCTACCTTTGACCCTAACAACATCTTTAATCCTGGGAAAATAGTAGATGCCTTCAAAATGGATACCTCTCTCCGCTATAAGGTAGATCGAACAGAGCCCAAAATAGAAACTTTACTCGATTTCAAAGACAGCCAGGGAATTCTACGCTTGGCCGAACAATGTAATGGTAGTGGGGATTGTCGAAAATCGCCAGAGGCTGGAGGCACAATGTGTCCAAGTTACCATGCGACAAAAAATGAGAAGGACACAACGCGGGCAAGAGCCAATATGTTGCGAGAGGTGTTAACTAATAATGAGACGGCAAACAAATTCAATTCTAAAGAACTGAAAGAGGTTTTTGATTTGTGTCTGAGCTGTAAAGCCTGTAGTTCTGAATGTCCTAGTAATGTTGACATAGCCGCTCTAAAAGCTGAGTTTTTGTATCAATACAATAAAACAAATGGAGTTTCCTTGGCCAACAGGCTATTTGCCAAGAGCAGTAGTTATACAAAAAGAGCTGCAGGATTTCCAAAGCTAGCAAATGTTTTTTTTAGCAATAGTTTCACTTCTGGTATTATAAAGAAAATAAGTGGGATTGCCTCGGAAAGAAGTATTCCTTTGGTATCTATTAATAGTTTTAGTAAAAGAATTGAACACAAACAAAATCAAAGCATTACACATTCTAAGAATGTGTTCTTATTTGTTGATGAATTTAGTAACTACTTGGACGCAACTATTGCCGAGGACACCTATGATTTGCTAAATAGCTTAGGGTATAAAATTACAGTAATTGACACTTTGGATAGCGCAAGGGCATTAATCTCGAAAGGCTTTTTACAAGAGGCCAAGGTACATGCCAACAAGAATGTTGCCGCTTTAAAGGATAAAATATCCAATGTTACTCCATTGGTTGGTATTGAACCTTCTGCGATACTTTCGTTCAAAGATGAGTATTTGCGACTAGTAGATGATATAGATTCCGCCAAAGTAATTGCCAAAAATACTTTTCTTATTGAAGAGTTTTTGGTCTTAGAGATGGAAAACGACGCTATAAGGGCTGATGCTTTCACTTCCGAAGAAAGAAGGATAAAAATCCACGTACATTGTCACCAGAAGGCAATTAGCAATCAGAAGGTTACCTTCGATATTCTTAATCTGCCAATAAATTATAAGCCAACAATAATAGCTTCGGGCTGTTGCGGAATGGCAGGAAGTTTTGGGTATGAAAAACAACATTATGAAGTTAGTATGCAAATTGGTGAATTACGTTTATTTCCTGCTATTCGTAAGGCTGACAGAGATACTATTATTGCTGCTAATGGTACAAGCTGTAGGCATCAAATCAAAGATGGCACGGGCAGAGATTCGTTGCATCCTGTTACAATTCTAAAGCAAGCGTTGAAATAGTCACATTTATTAATAGCAGATGTGATAACAGCCCAGATAATTTTTAATATTCAACTGTAAGATTTACATTTGTTACTAACAGCACTCTAAGAACAATATATGGCAGGCAATTCCTTCGGAAACATTTTCACACTCACTACCTTTGGAGAGTCTCACGGTGAAGCAATTGGAGGAATAATTGATGGCTGTCCGGCAGGGTTAAAGCTCAATTTTGAAGCCATTCAAGCCGAAATGATTCGACGCAAACCTGGTCAATCTGCAATTGTTACTCAACGAAAAGAACCAGATGTCGTTCGATTTCTTTCAGGAATTTTCGAAGGTATTACAACGGGAACACCTATTGGATTTATCATTGAAAACACCAATCAGAAATCGCACGACTATTCGCATATTATGAATTCTTATCGACCATCACATGCCGATTATACCTATGATAAAAAATATGGAATCCGCGACTATCGTGGTGGTGGAAGGTCCTCGGCAAGAGAGACAGCTTGTAGAGTGGTGGCAGGAGCGGTTGCAAAACAGTTATTAAAAAATGTGACTATTACTGCGTTCGTTTCTGGCGTAGGATCATTAAAACTTGATAAGAATTATTCTGAATTGGATTTTTCAGAAATAGAGAAAAATCCAGTACGCTGTGCAGATCCAAAGATGGCGCAAGAAATGGAAGCTTATATTCGAGATATTCGAAAGCAAGGCGATACGGTTGGAGGAATGGTTACTTGTGTGATCCAAAATTTACCTATTGGATTGGGAGAGCCAGTTTTTGATAAATTACATGCCCAATTAGGAAAGGCCATGTTATCAATTAATGCGGTAAAAGGATTCGAATATGGAAGTGGTTTTGCTGGAACACAATTAAAGGGAAGTGAACACAATGATGTTTTTAACAATGATGGGAGCACGAAAACCAACCATAGTGGTGGAGTTCAGGGCGGAATCAGCAACGGCGAGGATGTATATTTCAATGTGGCCTTTAAACCAGTGGCCACCATTATGAAATCTCAAGAAACGATCGATACGGATGGAAATACCGTTGAGATGCAAGGAAAAGGAAGACACGATCCTTGTGTTGTTCCAAGGGCCGTACCAATAGTAGAGGCAATGGCTGCATTGGTAACAATTGACTTTTGGTTGCTAAATAGATTATCAAAATTATAGAAAAAATTTAAGGACAATATAAATATGAAAAAACTTGCGCTACATTGGAAGATATTATTAGGGATGGTTTTAGGGGTGATTTTCGCTTTGACCATGACCAATTTTAGTTGGGGAGGTGATTTAATTGGAGATTGGGTCAAGCCATTTGGAACAATTTTCATAAACGCATTAAAACTTATTGCTATTCCGTTGATATTGGCAGCATTGATCAAGGGAATTTCGGACCTTAAAGATATTTCCAGTCTTTCCCAGATGGGGATTCGGACGATTATCACCTATGTGATAACTACAGTGGTCGCAGTCTCAATTGGGTTAATGGTAGTCACTTTGGTAAAACCAGGAAGTAGTATTAATGAAAATACACGAAATGAGTTGGTCGAAGCCTATGGAGGTGAAGCCGAAATGAAACGCGAAGCTGCAGCAAAACAAAAAGATGCCGGCCCTTTACAAGCCTTGATAGATCTAGTACCTAGTAATATTTTTGAAGCAGCTTCCAGTAACAGAAATATGTTACAAGTAATATTTTTTGCAGTTTTCTTCGGAATTGGATTGATTTTGATTCCAGAAGAAAAATCTAAAACCGTTAAGGAGTTTTTTGATGGCTTTAATGAGGTTATACTGAAGATGGTAGATTTAATTATGCTAGCTGCTCCATATGGTGTATTTGCATTACTAGCTGCATTGGTGGTAGAAGCGCCTTCTGCGGATTTATTTACGGCCCTTGGTATGTATGCCCTTTGTGTAGTTCTAGGTTTGTTATTAATGATAGGTGTATACGTTCTTCTCGTTAAAATAGTTACAAAAAAATCGCCAAGGTTTTTCTTAAACGGAATTGCACCAGCACAGTTATTAGCCTTCTCAACTAGTTCCAGTGCAGCAACACTACCAGTAACTATGGAAAGGGTTACCGAACATCTAGGAGTAGAGGAAGAAGTGTCTAGTTTTGTTTTGCCGATTGGAGCGACAATAAACATGGATGGGACAAGTCTCTATCAAGCGGTGGCAGCCGTGTTTATCGCACAAGCCTTTGGAATGGATTTGTCCTTTGGAACACAACTGGGAATTATTGCAACTGCCACACTAGCGTCTATAGGGTCTGCAGCTGTCCCTGGAGCGGGAATGGTAATGCTGGTAGGTGTTTTAGGCTATGCAGGGATTCCGGAAGCCGGATTAGCGTTAATATTTGCGATAGACAGGCCCTTAGATATGTGTAGAACAGTTGTAAACGTTACAGGAGATGCAACTGTTTCTATGATGGTTGCAAAATCTCAAAACAAATTGGGAGAACCTAAAGTAAAAGATTGGGATGATAATTACAATCCACAAGCCTAATTTATAAACGTAATTTTAAGAATATAAGATATTTTTAGTACCTTGGTGTACTTCGTCTTCTCCCTGCTTCTTGGCTGGGTCTTTCGTTTAAAGTATTTTTATATAACATCGATTTAGCTAGGATTTAATTTTCGCAGCTATGAGAAGATTCTTTTGTATTGTTTTCACCCACTTGTTTAGTTTGATTCTATATTCTCAGGTTGGCATTGGCACTATTAATCCAAGTAATGCAGCTATGTTTGAAATTAATGGTATTTCAAATGGCGGAACTAAATTTGGAGGGTTCATGCCGCCTCGTGTTCCTACTCAAGTTCAACGAGATGCAATCCCCGCTGCTTCTACGGACATTGGTTTGTTAGTATTTGTGGAGGATACTGCTACCTACCAAATATGGAATGGTATTTACTGGGAATCCATTTATACACTTTCAACACATGCGATAACATTGGTTGTTCAGGATTTTGACACTAATATAAACTGGAATTATTCTTTGAACCACCCTGTGTACAATATGAATAATGATATTTGGGATTTAGTTACAACTTTGGGCCCGGGCACTACAGAAATTGACAAGGTCAATGGGTATTTTTTAGGTTGTAGAGATCTGGACAATCCCATCACTGGAACAAATTTTCTGCATGAAATTGCATTTATTAATGTGGACATTTCTAGCATAATTAATGCAAGGTTAGCATTTGATTATGATGTTTTTCAATTTGATAATGGAGATGATGTTCAATATGAAGTCTTTTACGATAACGTAAGTCAAGGTGTGACCAACCTAGTAAATGGCACTGGGGATTTTACTATAGAGGGTACGGTAACGGTTAACATTCCTAACGCTGTGACCAATGTTCGACTAACCCTTGGTATTAGTCAAAATGGCGACACCGATTTTGCCGGGTTTGATAATTTTAGAATCTATGGAGAATGATACTATAAAAAAGGCCGCTCTAAATACAAATTTAGAGCGGCCTTTTATGAAATGAATAAATAGTAATTAAGCTTCTTTTTGAATTTCCACTGCATGTGGGTAAGGTATTTCGATTCCAGCGGCATCTAAGGCGAGTTTTGCCTTTTCTAAAGTATTGAAATATACAGTCCAGTAATCCTCCGTTTTTGCCCATGGTCTTACTGCAAAATCCACCGAACTTTCTCCCAAAGCTGCCACATCTATAGTTGGAACAGGATCTGATAACACCAGATCTTGAGATGTTAAGGCGTTCATAAGAACATTCTTGGTTTGCTTAATATCTGCATCATATGATACGCCAATCACATGTCTTATTTGAAGCATTCCCTCTTCAGAATAATTTGTAATATTTCCATTAGACAAAGCACCATTTGGAACAATTACTAACTTGTTCTCTGGTGTTAACAATTTCGTAGTGAAAATTTCAATTTCCTTAACCACACCTAATTCCCCTTGTGCTTCAATTAAATCTCCAATTTTAAAGGGTTTAAATATCATTAGCATAACTCCTCCTGCAAAATTACCAAGTGATCCTTGCAATGCCATTCCAATGGCTAGACCCATTGCTGCTAATAATGCAGCAAAGGAAGTAGTTTCAATCCCTAAGTTCCCCAAAATGGCAAGAACAAGTAATACTTTTAAAATCCAACCCAATAAATTAAGTAAGAATTTTTTAAGTCCTTCGTCATAGCCCTTTTTATCCATAAGACCATTGACAACCCTTAACATTTTCTTAATAAGCCAGGATCCAACAATCCATATAATAATAGCTCCAATAACTTTTAAGCCATATTCGCTACCCAATTCAATTAATCTATCAAGTATCTTTTGAACATCCATTTGTTTTGATTTTAAATTTATCATTCAAAAATATAATAGATAATAGAATAAATCCTACTTTTAATAAACTAAATAAGACGGATTAACCGGTAACCATTCTTAATTAAAAAACTAACCACTATGAATGTTTGTTTTATAATGTATCCTTGGGAAGAAATGGATCCAGACAATGATTCCACATTGGCGATGATTCATGAGTTCGTTAAGCGAGGTCACGGACTGGTAATTACAACACCAGCGAATCTTACTATACGTGACAGCGTGGCTTTTTCCTTTTCCAAAGTGATAAAGCGCAAGGACAAAATATCGAATTCGCTAAAATCTTTTCATGGTAAAGCCGAATTTTATGATGAGATGCTACCCCTGGCCGGATTTGATGTGATTATCTTAAGAAGCAATCCTCCTTTGGATATGATAATGCTAAATTTTTTAGATTCAGTAAAAGACGATGTATTTATAATGAATGATTTGGACGGCATACGTCGAGCTAATAATAAATTGTACACGGCAGTTTTCGAAGATGCTCAAAATGAAATTCTTCCTAGAACACATGTTACCAAAAATAAAGACTATTTAAAGAAAACTATTAAAGAAGGTCCAGATAAAATGATTTTAAAGCCATTAAACGGTTTTGGAGGGTCTGGGGTGATCCTGATTGAGAAACGTGCTATGCTAAGTATCAATTCTTTACTTGACTTCTATATTGATAATAATGATGGTACTTCCAATTATGTAATTTTACAAGAATACATTGAAGGTGCGGATCAAGGAGATGTGCGTATTTTAATGCTGAATGGGAAACCAATTGGTACCATGAGGCGTGTACCAGGGGAGGAAGATCATCGCTCCAATGTAAGTGCAGGTGGAACGGTTGAAAAGCATAGCCTTTCCCTTCAAGAAAAGGAACTTTGCAGACGTATTGGTCCCAAATTGGTAAAGGATGGTCTCTATTTTGTTGGAATTGATGTGATTGGAGGAATGCTTGTAGAAGTAAATGTAATGTCTCCTGGAGGGATTACTTATATTAATAAGGTCAATAAAACCAGACTTCAAGAGAAGATAATTGATTTTATCGAGGACAAGGTAGTGGAACGCGTAAATGCGTTTGAACGACGCCAAAAACTTCGCAGACATGTCGATGAAGCTTAAACCTAATTGTTCAATTTCTAGAATAATCTCTAATCGATAATAACATCCAATAAATAGAAAATCGTTTAAATAACATTATAGCTCATGAAAGACAATAACCGTTGGATAGTCATTGTAGGTTTAATTGGTAGCATATGTAGTATCGTATCTATTTTAATTTTTTTTAGTGAGAATAATCTATTAAACTTCCTATTGTATGGAGCATTAATAGCGGCAGGAGGTGTTATTGGGTATTTCATTAAAGAATTTTTGTTTCGACGAAACTCTTCAACGAATAAAGTTTTTAGAACATTGGATAATGCAAAGTATAACAAGAAGTTTTATACTTATTTTAATCATAAAATAAAAAATGCTAAACACGATATTTATATTACAGGTGAGGGATTTGAATGTAAAGATGAGACTGGGAAAAAGATTGCAAGGGAGTATATAAACGCGCATCGCGAAGCTTTGACTAACGGCGTTAGAATTATTAGACTACACAAACTAAGGCATTTGTTTCTGACGAATGGAATAATCATCAATTGGTCTTTAACAGAAAAGGAGACTATAGAGATGGAGGGGGCGCAAGTATTGAACCATCAGCTAACTCCCGGGTGTATGGTGTTGTATTTGAGCTTTCTGAATTTGATTTTAAGTATTTAGATAAAATAGAGAACCCGAACTCTTATATGAGAAAACAAATGCGCATAAATACTGAAAAAGAAAAAAGTCTTGAATACTATTTATATTTAGCAATTCCCGAAGGTGACATTTCACCAGACAAAGAATACCTTGAACTTATTATTAAGGTAGGAAAAACGGCCCAGTTACCGAAAGAGTATATCAAGTTTCTTGAGAGTTTCTTATAAAAACGGTTACACATATAATTAATTAAAAATTAAACCAATAATGATTCGTCTTTCCACGAATGAAATTATAAACAAGATAAACCGAGAGGAAATCTTCGAAACAGTCTCTGAAGACTACTCTTTTACAATTAAAATTGACAAATACGTTCCATATGTTTGCGGAGCAGTTCATGATGGACATCAATTCAGAAAAGAACTATGGGAGAATTGTTTGCATTCAGAATATGAACGTTGGTACGAGGAGGACCCTTGTACTAAGGAATTTGTTAAAAATCACTCCATACTTATTGCTGGATGTGATAGTCGTTTTGAATATGATTTAAACCGTGCCACGGATCAAGCCATTTTTGAAGATGCTTGGGGTAAAAAACTATGGAAAGAACCTTTGAACCCTACACAGCGGAAAAGAAGCATAGAAAAACATAATGCATTTTATAGGGTTGTTCACGCCTTAATTGAGAAATTGGAAACAAAATTTGGCGCTATTGTAGTTTATGATATGCATTCATACAATTGGAAACGATGGGACAGAGAAGTTCCGGTTATCAACCTAGGCACTACAAATATTGATAATGAAAAGTTTGGCGCTTATATTGAAGGTTGGAGACTATCATTAACTGGGCTAACAATCCCTGGAATTAAAGAAACTACAGCAAAAGTAAATGACACCTTTTTTGGAAATGGTTATTTCTTAAAATATATTACCAAAAACTTCAAAAATACCTTAGTTTTGGCGACTGAATTCAAGAAAATTTATTGCGATGAATTACATCAAGTAATTTATCCTGAAATAGTTTCGGCAATCGAAATGCAACTTCAGAAAAAAATAAGGGAGCATGCAATGGCATTTTACAATTCCCAAAAAACTGAGTAATGACATGCCCCCAAACCATCTTAGAAACGCATCCAAATCTGTTCAAAATTGATACTGATTTAAATCGATTGGTTCAAAAAATTGAACTTCTCAATTATATAAATCCGACCAATATTGAACAGGAGAAAAGAAATTTCTTTGCCTCAAAATACAACCTAAGCCCAAATTTCAAGTATCGGAAAATAGATTTTAATGCCTATAAATTACAACAGGCGTTATTTTCTCAGAATATTGACGCTGTAAGGGATGAGGACTCAAGAGCATTTTATAGAGATGTCATCTACGATTATTCTGGTCTAGTTCAATGTATTGAGACCATAGGGACTCGGAGAAAGTTTTACTATAATGCCTTAAAATCTTTTGGAACTCCCACACAGAAAGATGTGGAGAATGCACAATTTATATTGCATTTTGATGATACAGAGGTGAACCAGGAGATGTTTCCAGTATTCAATGCCCACGATGCAGTAGAATACTTTAAGGAATTTTCAAAACGCTATGATTTCAACCTTAACATAAAACTTTCAACGAAGCTTTCTGCGGCGGCAATGGTTTTAAATAACTCACAAACACTTTTACTAAAGAAAAATCATCGGTTTAGCGCCAATCAATTAAAAGTGCTTGCCAATCATGAGATTGGAGTGCATCTGGTTACTACTTTCAATGGTTTAGATCAGTCGCTTAAGATTTTCCATAATGGATTTCCGAATAATGTAGAGACTCAGGAAGGGCTTGCTGTGTATAGCGAATATATGAGTGGGTGTCTCACCTTATATCGCCTCAAAGAGCTTTCATATCGGGTAATTGCAGCCGATAGTCTTCACAAAGGATTCAATTTCTGTGATACTTTTGATCTTTTGCACAATCAATATAAATTGAATAGAGAGGAATCATATAATATTACCTTACGCGCGCATCGCGGTGGTGGCTTTACGAAGGATTATATGTATCTAACTGGATTAAAAAAAGTATATGATTACCATCAATCAGGAGGGAAGCTTGATTTGCTGTTAAAAGGTAAGGTATCGCTAGATAATGTTGATATTGTTTCTAAATGGAAAGAAGAAGGTCTAGCGGAAGAGATACGCTACGAAAATCGAGCCTTTGAAAAGAACGAAAATACAAACACAACGCTTGACTTTATTCTTAAAAGTCTAAAGTAATTACAAAAATTTCTTTTTAAGCTCCGGAGTTGGAATCATACAATTTTCTTGTCTTCCATACCACTTATATCGATTTCTAGCAATGAAATCGTAAATCCAATTACGAATAACGGCAGGAACAATCATAAAACCATAGAGCAGAGGGTATGCACCTGAGAGCTCTTTTGCAATCTTCAATGCTGCAGTTGATTTAACAGATACCGTATCTCCATTAACTAGAATTATAGAATCGGTTCGTGCCGTGTCAATTCTATGTTCGGTAACCATTACCATTCCAACAGCACTCTGCAAAGCAGTAAAGCGAAAGACATCATTTTTATCATTTTTAATAACGCGTTGCACGGTGCTATTGCACAAGTTACAAACACCGTCAAATAGGATTATTTTATGTTTCTTCTTTAAATTCACTGTCCTATACTTTCTCTAGTTCGGTAACACTTATATTAGTCGTAAACATACCATAATTAACAACAGCTTTATTTTTTTCTAAGGTATCAATTGTTCCAATAGCTCTTCCATCAATCATTCGTACTCGATCTCCAATCTTCAGGGTAACTTTTGGCTTTGGTGGGGCTTTCTTAGCTTCCGCTTTTTCCTTTTTCTTACGGACTCGTATTACTTCAACTTTTTTCTCTACTTCCTGTAATACCCTTCGCTCCTTGGCTTTAACAACTTTCTTAACTTTAGGAGTCAACTTTTTTCGTTTACTATTTTCCACCATCACCATCTTCATCAATTCATCCATCAGTTGTCTTTTCTCCTTGTTATTGAAGTATTTTTCTGAAAGCGTATCGAATTTCTTACCAAGACTTATCAACTTCTGATTGGCATCATATAATTCTTGAAAACTCTCTAATTTGTCCTGTACCTTCGAGTTTACCGCTTCCAGTTGCTTACTTTCTAGGCGTGCCTTTTTCTCCGAAGTTTCTAAAGACTCAGATGTTTTCCGAAGTTTAGACCGTTCCTTTTGAAGATTCGAAATCGTCTTATCAAAACGAATTTTACCACGCTCAATCTTCTTTTTTGATTTGTTTATTAGACTAAAAGGAATTCCATTTTTTTGGGCTACTTCAAACGTAAAAGAACTACCTGCTTCTCCCAAATGTAGCTTGTATAGAGGTTCTAAGGACCTACTGTCAAACTGCATATTGGCATTCACGGCATGAGGGAGTTCATTTGCAAGAAGTTTTAAGTTGGCATAATGAGTTGTGATTATACCAAAGGCTTCTCGTTCATAAAACACTTCCAAAAAAGTCTCTGCCAAAGCACCGCCGAGTTCAGGGTCACTTCCGGTACCAAATTCATCAATAAGAAAGAGGGTGTTCTTATTACATTTCTTTAAAAAGTGATTCATCATTTTTAAGCGATAGCTATAGGTGCTCAAATGGTTCTCAATAGATTGGTTATCACCAATATCGGTAAGTACACGATCAAAGAAACACAATTCACTTTGTGGCTCAACAGGAATTAACATTCCACTTTGCAGCATCACCTGCAACAGTCCAACGGTTTTAAGTGTGATACTTTTACCACCGGCATTTGGTCCAGATATGACTATTATACGGCCATCCGGTTTTAAGGTAATACTCTGAGGAAATGTTTTCTCTTTCCTTTTTTTATTGGCGACAAATAAAAGTGGATGAAACGCTTTGACCAGTAAAAGCCTTTTGGTTTTAGAGAGCAGGGGAAGCACTCCATTTATAACTATCGCGTGTTTTGTCTTAGCGTAAAGTGTATCGAATGTAATTAAATAGTCCTGATAACTTTCAATAAGGTCTCTATAGGGACGTATGTATTCTGTTAACGCTTTTAGAATTCGCTTAACTTCTTCTCGTTCTTCGTAGATTAAACTGCTAAGTTCATTTGTGAATTCTAAAGTTTCTTGCGGTTCAATATATACAATGCTTCCCGTTTTTGAATTCCCCAGAACTGCACCTCTAATCTTCTTACGATGCATTGCTTTAACCGCCAATACTCTACGATTATCAACAATTGTTTCTCTAATTTCATCTAAGTAATCAGCTTGGTGGTAGCGTGTTAACGCCTTGGTAAAAGAGGAATTAATTTGTCCCTTTACTGAATTTAGACGCCTTCTAATTGCAGCAAGATTTGAAGACGCATCGTCTTTAACTTCGCCATACTTATCAAATATTTTCTGAATAGCTTCAGAAACAAGGGGTGAGTAATTTACTTCTTCAGAAAAACTATTTAGATAAACATAAAACTCCTCGAACTTCTTAAAGAATCTTAAAAGTATTCTTGTAGTTTCAGAAACAGACACTATTCTTCGAAATCCAGAAGTCTCCAAAGTGCTATTCTCTATATCCAGCATTTGCAATTCTTTGAAAACAGGCTCGAAGCCGTGATTTGGGATTGCGTTATCACCATCAAAAGAACCAACAAATTCCTTGACACGATGAAGTTCAGGCGCAATTTCTTCAGGAGTTACAAAGGGAACAATAGAAAGCGCACGTTCCTTTCCAGGATCAGTAATACAGAAATCGGAGACCTGCTGTAAAACTGAAGGAAACTCTAAATCTTCCAACGTCTTTTTATCAATTCGAATCATAGCATTCCATAAAAAATCAATAATTTTACATCTGACATAACATTTAGTTACCAGCAAAAAAACGATACTTTTACATTAGCAAAAATAGTAATTCAAAGTACAAACGGTATAACAATGGATGTAAAAATAGCCCCTAGTTGGAAAGCGGCGTTAGCCAAGGAATTCGAGAAAGAGTATTTCAAAATACTAAGTCATTTTGTGAAAAACGAGTACAAAACTAAGACTTGCTATCCTCCAGGAAATCAAATATTTTCAGCCTTCAATCGCACACCCTTTGATAAAGTAAAGGTTGTTATTCTTGGACAGGATCCATATCATGGCCCTGGACAGGCCAATGGTTTGTGCTTTTCGGTAGTTGAAGGAATTTCAAAACCGCCTTCGCTCATTAATATTTTTAGGGAAATTCATACAGATTTGGGAACTCCAATTCCAGATAGCGGAGACTTAGAACCATGGGCCAATCAAGGAGTATTATTATTAAATGCAACATTGACGGTTAGAGCACATACAGCCGGGAGCCATCAAAAGAAGGGATGGGAACAATTTACAGATGCCGTTATTTCTAAACTTTCAGAGGAAAGAAATGGAATTGTGTTTTTATTATGGGGAGGATATGCTAAAAAGAAAGGTGCTAAAATTGACGGAACCAAGCATTTAATATTATCAAGTGGTCATCCATCACCATTAAGTGCAAATAGAGGGTACTGGTTTGGAAATAAACATTTTAGTTTATCGAATGAGTATTTAGAGGAGATAGGAAAGGAACCAATAAAATGGTGCTAATTGAAAAAGACAATAGGGGAGTTGAACTTCTATTCTTCTTCTGGTACCTCTGCTTCGGTAGCATCATTACAACTAAACTCTAATAAAAGAAAGTTGGTAAGGAGTAAGACCCCTAAAATGATTAAAAATATTGTCATAATACTTACTGTTTTATAGAATAAAGATGCAAGAATTTTTAAAGGGTTGCGTAATTAGATAATAAAAAATAAAAAAATATATAAGAGCTTGTTTTTCTGAAGTTTAGGTTTCGATCTAATATTAAAGCTGATTTTGAAAATAAGCCCCAATCGAATTATTTGTATGATATTTTAAGGAATTAATATTAACTCAATCTTTGATTTTTTTGTATTTTGTTAAGTACAAAGACTACTAAAGAATTATATTATGAAAACACTTTACTTTTTTACAATTCTCTTTTTACTAAATGCCTCCCTGAGTGGGCAAACGAATCAATATTTGCATTTCGATGGAGTAGATGATTATGTCTCATTGGAAGATGGAGGAGTTCTTTTAAATGGTGCTAATCAAGTATCATTGGCCGGTTGGTTTTATACGGACGAATTAATATACGGAGGTGGTATGATGGGAATTAGAGGAGGAGGAACAGGTGACTCAATCTACTTAATTCAATTATCCAATGGTATTATAGAATGTAGGTTAATTATTAATGGAGTTTTGTTTCAGGTTGTAGCACCAGCTGGAAGTATTGTGGCAGAGACTTGGCAGCACATTGCTTGGATATACAATGGAAGTGACATCGAATTATTTATTGACGGAGTTTCTATAGGTTCGACTAGTGCAAATGGCACCTTTGCGGGAGTGGATAAACCCTTTGCAATTGGTAAAAGTCTTAGTTCGGCTGGTAATTTTATTTTTAAAGGTAGGGTAGATGAAATATCAATGTGGAACACCGCCTTAAATCAAAGTGAAATACAAAATATGATTGCTAATGAATTGGCAGGAAATGAAGCTGGGCTGTTAGCATATTATAAGTTTAATCAAGGTATTCCGGGTGATGATAATACATTTATCACGCATTTATTTTCTGAAATAGGAGGGGAAGAAACAGATGCTTTATTAGTCAATTTTTCCTTAATGGGAGATACTTCTAATTTTGGGGGTGATTTGGAGCCAGGTTTTCAAACCATTAATTTTCCTGTAATTGGAAATAAAGTTATTTCGACTGCTCCTTTTGATTTAGAAGCTTATGCAAGCTCAGGTTTGCCTATATCATATATTATAGAGTCAGGTCCTGCATCGGTTGCAGGAAATACTGTTACATTATCTGGAACTGAAGGTGAAGTTATTATAAAGGCAAGTCAACCTGGAGATAGTACTTTTGATCCAGCGGAAGATGTTTTTTCTTCCTTCTTTGTTTTAGATGAAACACTAGTGTTACCAGTATTAACCATGTTAAATCCTACACCTGGAGATGTAATGGTTCCTTCATTAGGGCCAATACCTATTGCGTTAGAAGCTTCGATTGAATATCCAGATATCTTTTCCGTGGATGTTGTTGAGCTATCAATTAATGGTGACATTGTTACCTTAGCTAATCACGAAAATGGACGCTATACAGGCTGGTGGACACCCGTTCAGTATGGAAATCAAAATATTACATTAACGGGAACCAACAATTATGGATACTCTAGTATTGAAAATGTTTCTATATCTATCGTGAGTACAGCACAGAATGTTTCTGTTGAAGCAGCCACCGATGTTTGGCTTAATGCAGATATTGTTTATGAAGATGTAGAGGTAACACTTCCAAGTTATATGGGAGCCATTGATAGTATTATCGGAAATTTAATTATTGAATGTCCATCGGGAGGTTGTGATCCCTGGGACAGAGTTTCCAGTGTTCAGTTACAAGGACATGATGGTCAGTGGCACGAAATTATTCGATACCTTACTCCATATGGCGTTGCCTGTGATCACCAAGTTGATCTTACAGATTTTATGTCTTTACTACAGGGTACCGTAGTATTTAGATTTTCATTAGGAACTCAAGGAAATGGATTTTTATATAGCCTTAACTTAGATTATCAAGCCGGAACTCCAACATACAATTATTCTAGGGTTGATAATCTCTGGAATGACACTTATGCTTTTGGAGATTTGGGGAACCTTCAACCTTGCGAAGAATATGAAATTGATTATGATGATAATGTAGAATCTGCTAGAATAAAGATGGTTTCTACTGGACATGGATGGGGTAATTTAAATACAGGAAATGCGGCTGAATTCCATCATGATATTCACAATATCTGGGTGGATGGGGTAACTACTTTTGAACAAGATAATTGGTTGGATTGTGATCCTAATCCTGATGGTTGTCAACCACAAAATGGAACTTGGTTCTATGATAGGGCAGGTTGGTGTCCCGGGAGTATCGCTCCCTGGTTCGATTTTGATTTGCCAAGTATAGACACTTCGAGTAATATGCAACTAGACTATATATTTGACGAGGATTATGTTGATTATTGTCATCCTAACAATCCCGATTGTGAAACTGGAACTACTTGTTCAGATTGTAATGCTGGATTTAATCCTCACCTTATTGTGGCGAGTCATTTAATTTCATTTGGAAATGATCCAATCGGTGACAATGAAATAATTTTAGGTTATAACGACTTTGATACTTCTATGAACAGCGAGACTTACTTTACTGTATATCCAAACCCAACTACAGGAAAGTTTTTGGTAAATGCGCAAGACACATTATTAGATAAAATTTCTATTTATAATATGAATGGAAAGTTAATTAAAGAAATTGATGCAACCAATCAGGAAAATACACACGAAATAGATTTGTCATATATCGAGAATGGGATTTATTTTGTAAAAGTATCTAATGATTATGGGACGGTAACTAAGAAAATAATTAAGATGAATTAAGATTTTTTTGGCAATGCTATTAATTGGTGAGCTGGCACTTTTTTTAATATCAAGCTTAATTTTAATAATTGATTTTGAACCAAATTAACTTGTTCAATAGATAGCTGTTTTTGACTCCATTCAGTTAAGGACAGCCATTCTTGAACATCTTCTAGCTTTTGGCTATATCTATTAGCTATCATTTGATCTATAGATGGAATATTTTTAAAATCTGTGGTAGTAGTATTTATTATCTCGATAATTTTTTGTACACTTTCTGCGTCTTCTTCTAAAACCTCATTTCGAACCGTGATTACAAAACAGGGCCAAGGAGTTGGGCATTCACCGACCAAACGAAAAGTGCCATTATCCACTTGCGGCTTTGTCATAAACTTCTCCCACATAAAATAATCGCCTTCACCTTTTGGCAAGCTTTCTATTGCACCTTCAAGGTTATTGATTACCTCGAAGTCTAGATCCTTTTCAGCATCCCATCCATTGCTTTCGGCATTTACATACGCCATAAGATGTGATCCAGAGCCGTACCTGCTAATCGCAGCCTTCGTACCCCTTAAATCCTTTATCTTTTTATAATCCGAATTATTTGCAACATGAATTCCCCAAATTAATGGCGATTCAACAAATACTTGAACAATCTTGCATTCATTTCCATTTATGATATCACGCACAATTCCTTCGGTTAGAATGACCGCCATGTCGATCTCCTTATCTCTCAAGGCCTTACACATTTGACCTGTGCCACCAGAATAGTCCTTCCAACGTAAATTAATACCCTCATCGGTATACTCTTTATTTCGAAGGGTCAAATACCAAGGCAGGTTAAAATGTTCTGGCACTCCGCCGATTTTCAAGTTCTTCATGCTACTAAGCAACTTAGTGTATATTGTATTAATTTGTCTAGTGTTTCATTGGGTTTACTACTAAACGTTAAATTGGCTCTATTTGCCAAAATAGCATTCAATGATATTGCCCGATGTCCTAATAGTTTTGCCATCCCATAAATTCCGGAAGTCTCCATTTCCAGATTAGTTACTTTTCTTTCTTTATATTCGAAGGATCCAATTTTATCATTTAACTGCGAGTCCTGCAATCCAAGACGAAGTATCCTTCCTTGAGGTCCATAGAATCCAACATTTGTTGCCGTTATTCCTTTTATTATTCTCTCTGAAGAAAACAAATCGATCAATTGATCATCTGCATTAACCACGTAAGGCGATGATTTATCCATACTCCAGTTTGTATGTTTCATAAAGGCTTCTGAAAAATCGGTGTCCAAAAAAGAAACATTTTCGTAAAATCGAAGCAACGAATCAAATCCGATAGCTGCCTCACTTATCAACAAACTATCAATTGGAATATTTCCCTGGATCGCCCCAGAGGTTCCTATCCTAATTAAGTCTAGAGAGATCAACTTCTCTTTTATCGTTCGACTCTCAAAATCAACATTCACCAAGGCATCCAATTCATTGAAAACAATATCAATATTATCTGTACCTATTCCAGTAGAAATAACCGTAATTCTTTTTCCTTTATAAGTCCCTGTGTGGGTCTTAAATTCACGTCTGTGCCGCTTCACTTCTATTGTATCGAAGTATTTCGAAATATCTTCGACTCTATCTGGGTCCCCAACAGTAATAATCGTAGATGCGATATCTTCAGGCCTTAGATTTAAGTGATAAATACTTCCATCTGGATTTAGAATAAATTCACTTAATGCCAACGGTTTATTTAACAAAGCTTTCTTTCTATCCACCAACTCGTTTTGTTTTAAAGCCCTTATCCTGAAGAAATTTCATGATCCTATCTCGATAATCTCCTTGAATTATGATTTGCTCATTTTTAAAACTTCCACCAACACTCAGAAGTTGTTTTATTTCCCTTGCCAATTGTTTAAAATCTGAATCGACCCCTGTATAACCTTCGATAATGGTAATAGGTTTTCCTTTCCGCTTTTCATATTTGCAAATAAGCGGGTCTTCCTGCAACCAAAGAGAAGTATCTGCCTTTGTCACTGGCTCATCACCAGGTGTATGATCTGGAAATAAATTTTTAAGTTGATCTTGTAAATCCAATAAATATATCTTTAATGCTCTCCCAATTGAAGAGGGTAGCGGTCCGCTACTAAGTTTAATTCGATATTATGTTCTAAATAGGCTTTCAATCCGGCAATTACCCGAGTACTACTTGTCCATTAATTATTTCTTTATTAATCCAATTTCTACCAAACGTTGGTGTAAAAACTGTCCTGCTGTTATATCATCAAAAGCTTTAGGATTAGTATCATCTATACAGGCTTCAAGGCAATCTAACTTCATATCGCCACGAGGGTGCATAAAAAATGGGATCGAATAACGAGGGCTTCCCCATTGTTCTTTTGGAGGATTTATCACTCTATGAATGGTTGAGCGCAATTTATTATTAGTATGTCTTTCAAGCATATCACCTACATTTATCACCAATTCATCTTCTTCAGGAATAGCATCAATCCATTCTCCATCTTTCCGAAGGACTTGCAATCCACCAGAAGAAGCCCCCATCAACAATGTAATTAGATTAATATCACCATGAGCACCCGCTCGAACAGCTCCTTTAGGTTCTTCGGTAATAGGAGGGTAGTGAATAGGACGTAAAATACTATTCCCATTGGTTGCCCAATGATCAAAATAAAATTCATCTAAACCAATATAAAGGGCCAAAGCCCTGAGCACATAAATTCCTGTTTTTTCTAGCATTCTATACGCTTTCATTCCTGTTTCATTGAAATTGGAAAGCTCATTAACCATAACATTTTCAGGATATTCTTCATCCAAATTTGTATCGGCTTCGGACTCTTGCCCAAAGTGCCAAAACTCTTTTAAATCACCTTCTTTCTTACCCTTAGCATGTTCTTTTCCAAAGGACACATATCCCCTTTGACCACCTAAACCTTCTATCTCGTAGGCCTTTTTCGTTTCAACGGGTAGCGCAAAAAACGACTTAACTTCTTTATATAGGCCACCCACCAGATCATCACTCAAAAAGTGATTCTTTAAAGACACAAAACCTATTTCTTCATATGCCCGTCCAATTTCGCTAGCGAATTTCTGTTTTCTATTTGGATTATCCGAAAGGAAATCGGCTAGATCAACACTTGGTATATTGTTCATAACGATTCATTTTAATATTACAAATATACCAAAATATGGTCGTTTTTACTTAGCTTAAAAAAACTGTTTAATTACTTTGTCACACTGGGTTTTTTTCTAATTTTGAATTTAGTAAATCAAGTATATGAAATCCCAAACAGCTTCTGACATCCATTTCGATTATAGCAATCATAAATTGGACGATAATACTCTCATTTCCTTATACAAAGCAATGCTCAAGCCTCGTCTTATTGAGGAAAAGATGTTGATTCTTCTTCGTCAGGGAAAAATATCCAAATGGTTTAGTGGAATAGGCCAAGAGGCCATTTCAATTGGTGTTACTTCCGTCCTAGATAAAGATGAATACATCTTGCCTATGCATAGAAACTTGGGAGTTTTTACTACCAGAGAGATTCCACTCTACCGGCTGTTTTCGCAATGGCAGGGAAAGGCAAATGGTTTTACTAAAGGTCGAGATCGTAGTTTTCATTTCGGCACTCAAGAATTTAATATCATCGGGATGATTTCTCATCTCGGTCCTCAATTTGGAGTTGCAGATGGAATAGCACTTGCAAACAAATTAAAAAATAACAATAAAGTATGTGCAGTTTTCACGGGTGAAGGTGGTACAAGTGAAGGAGATATTCATGAGGCTCTTAACGTGGCATCGGTTTGGCAATTACCAGTACTTTTTTGTATTGAGAACAATGGCTACGGACTTTCTACACCTACTAAGGAACAATATAACTGTGAGAACTTAGCAGATCGTGGTAAGGGTTATGGAATGGAAGCTCACATCATAGACGGGAACAATGTACTTGAGGTATATTCTAAAGTGAAAGAGCTCAAGGAAAGTATGCATAAGAATCCACGACCAGTTCTTTTAGAATTCAAGACCTTTAGAATGCGAGGACACGAGGAGGCGAGTGGTACCAAGTATGTACCAAAGGAACTTATTGAAGAATGGGCGGCTAAGGATCCTCTAGTAAATTTTGAAAATTATTTACTTTCGGAAGGAATACTTTCTGAAAAGAAAATCGAGACTTATAAGCTTGAAATAAAAAATGAAATTGATAAGAACCTAGACATAGCTTTTTCTGAGCCTACAATAATTCCAAATGAAACCACTGAATTAAATGATGTATTTAAGGAGTTTGACTATCAAGAAGTTAATCCAGTTAACAATTCTGAAGAGCTTCGCCTCATTGATGCTATTTCACTTGGATTAAAACAATCAATGGAGCGCCATAAGAACCTCATAATTATGGGGCAAGATGTGGCGGAATATGGCGGTGTATTTAAGGCTACAGAAGGATTTGTAAAAGCCTTTGGAAAGGATCGTGTTAGAAATACTCCCATCTGTGAATCTGCTATTGTTTCTGCTGCCATGGGCCTCTCTATTAACGGTTTCAAAGCGGTAATGGAGATGCAATTTTCTGACTTCGCAACTTCTGGTTTTAACCCTATTATTAACTATTTAGCTAAATCACACTATCGTTGGGCAGAGAACGCAGATGTTGTGGTGAGAATGCCCTGTGGTGGTGGTGTAGCGGCTGGGCCTTTTCATAGTCAAACGAATGAAGCGTGGTTTACACATACCCCTGGGCTGAAAGTAGTTTATCCTGCATTTCCGTATGATGCCAAAGGTCTCTTGGCTACTGCAATTGAAGACCCAAACCCTGTACTCTTTTTTGAACACAAGGCTTTGTATCGCAGTATTCGGGAAGATGTACCAACAGATTATTACACTTTACCCTTGGGTAAAGCGGCAGTCTTAAAAGAAGGAAAAGATGTCACTATTATAACCTATGGCGCTGGTGTTCATTGGGCATTAAATACATTAGATGAATTGGAGGGTATATCTGCTGATTTACTTGATCTACGAACGTTAGCCCCTTTAGATACGGATGCTATTTATGATTCCGTAAAAAAGACTGGAAAGGTTATTATATTGCAGGAAGACTCTATGTTTGGTGGGATTGCATCAGATATTTCGGCGCTTATTTCTGAAAACTGTTTCGAGCAATTAGACGCGCCAATTAAAAGAGTTGCTAGTATGGAGACACCTATACCATTCGTGGCTCAATTGGAAGCACAATACCTTCCGAGGAATAAATTTAAACATGCTTTATCTCAATTATTAGCCTATTAGCACTTTGAGTTAAATTTTAGCCAATTATTTCCATACGATCGATGGTTAGAATAATTTTGGCATTAAATTCGATTGCAATAAAAATGAATCGAACTTCTTTAGTTTATCATTGACCTTACTTATATGCTCAAGCTACATTCGGAATATTATTTTATTATTGCTATCTTTAGTAAATATAGATGTTATCTATATAAACAAACAACCTTATAATCATATGAAAAAATTATCGTTAATGATCGTTGCGGTGGTGCTCCTATTTGCTTGTGCAGTGCCAAAAACGGTACAAGAATCAAAAAAAATCCTAAAGGGCTATTGGACGTTGGATGAAATTTCATACAGCGAGGCAGGGACCTTTACTGTAACTATATTTAATGACACTTCTAGAGAGTGTTTTGAAGGAACTACTTGGCGTTTTATTCCTAATAACAATTCAGGAGTTTATACCGTCAACAACGGAAATTGTCCCACTGGCGACCGAGATTTTATTTTTTCGATTCAAGAAATGAATAAAGAAACGGGCTTATATGATTTTCTGCTAAAACCGACGAGTGCAAAACATAAATCTGAGGACAACAAAGGGTTTCGAGTTAGATTAGCCCAATTAAATGACAACTCAATGCGATGGGAACAAACCGTTAGTCTTGATGGCAAGCCTTTTAAAATAACAATGAAATTTTCTAAAACCGAATAAGCATGAGATCTTTTTTTAAATATATATCAATAGTAAGTTTAGCTTTTACAATCGTTCTCGCTCTTGGAAGCTGTGAGGCTACAAAAAATGCTAATAACAAGCAAAAGGGTGCGGTAATTGGAGCTGCTGGTGGTGCAGTTTTAGGTGCTATCATTGGAAATAACGTAGGTAAAGGCGGAAACGGAGAGCTAGGAGCCGTTATAGGTGGAGTCGTTGGAGGTACAGTTGGTGTTATTATCGGAAATAAAATGGACAAACAGGCTCAGAAGATTGAGGAAGAGATTCCTGGTGCCGTTGTCGAGCGTGTGGATGATGGAATTGTAATTACATTCGACGAAAATAGCGGCGTTTACTTTGATACGGCCAAATACAATATTAATTCTGCCTCTAAAGCAAATTTGGACAAGCTTTCTGGAATCTTGATTGAATATCCCGATACCAATGTATTGGTAGTTGGACACACAGACAGTGTTGGTTCGGACACTTCAAATATGCTATTATCTGAGAGAAGGGCAAAATCGGTTACTTCCTATTTTACTGAAACTAAGAGACTAAGTGCAGGTCGTTTCACAACTAATTGGTATGGTGAACAAACACCAGTCGCAGACAACACTACAGCTGAGGGTAGAGCTAAGAACAGAAGGGTTAATATTGCCATTGTTCCTAATGAAAAAATGAAAGAAGACGCAAAAAACGAATCGGGAGGAAACTAATTTTCCCTAAGCCTAAAAACCCGAAATGCGTTCATTTCGGGTTTTTTTGTCAATAATTTGCACGTACTTTAAGTTATGGCTAGGCTGAAAAAATATGACGTATTGATTATTGGTGGGGGACTGGCCGGACTCACATGCGTCCTACACCTCCAACAAAGCGATTGCAAAGTTCTTTTAATTGAAAAGCAGAAATATCCGCATCACAAAGTATGTGGAGAATATGTGAACTTCCTACGATTTAGTGGATAAATAGTTAAGGGTAATCATGCTGTATTTTTCATTTTTAATAATTCTTGTTCAAATTGTTTAGGTGATTTATAATTTAATGTTGAGTGCTTTCTGTATTTATTATACCAAGTTTCTATATATTCAAATACAACTAAAGCTACATGCTCTTTAGTTTTAAACTTATGTTGGTATATGCATTCTGTTTTTAAAGTACCGAAGAAAGATTCAGCTACTGCATTATCCCAACAATCACCTTTTCTGCTCATGCTTCTAATAATATTTCCATTGGCTTCTAATAGAACTTAGCTTTTATCTGTTATTAGTCTTTGTGGATATACAATAAAAGAATGGTTTTTAAATAGGAAAAGCCCTACAAATAAGGCTTTGGCTCGAGCCCAAGAGGGGTCGAATTACAAGTTAAGTCTCTGGCACTAAGAGAAATGCGGTTCGATATAGAGCTAATAGGGGGGGCTATAGACCATTGAGAAATGGAGAGGCTTTTTTTGTTTTCTAAAGAAACTATTATATTGCCTTAAATAAGAAACTTATGAAAAATTTATTTTTTATAGCAATTACAACTTTACTAATATTTTCAGCTTGTAAAAGCAAAGGAGGAGGAGCTGTATCTGATACTAGCTGTAATTCTTGTGAAGATGCTTTAATTAGAAATTATGGCGACCCCGCCTTAGACGGATGTGGATGGATTGTGGAGGCTTCCTCAACAATTTATATGCCTAAAAATTTACTTCCCGAATTTTATGTCGATAATTTAAAAGTTAGAATTAAATATGAGGTCTTAGAGCGAGTTAATTGTGGATTACTTAAAGATGCACACCTTTCTATTTTTATAGAAGAAATTTACAAGAAATAATATTAAAATCTTTATGAAAATTAAAAACCCTTTTCAACTATGAAAAGGGTTTTTTTAATGTACCGCGTTAGTACGTTTATCTTATAATTAATTGTTTGACTATTTTATTCTGTACTCCTTCAATAATTACAAAGTAATTTGATTCAGACAGCTCCGAAACATCAATCGTTTGTTCAATCCCCATTTCTTTTAGATCAACGAATTTAATAAACTTTCCAATCATATCGTAAATTGAAATCGATTGCAATTCTAAATTTTCAGGATTGCTTAAATATAAAGTTTCAACTGCTGGGTTAGGATATAAAATAAGACTAGATAATATCGAATTATCCGCCAATCCTAAACTCTCATCAACTGTAATTTCAAAAGAACAAGAAAGTACACTTCCATCATTTAATAAGGCTGAAAGAGTAATTTCATGTACACCTATAGGTAATTGGGTTCCAGCAGAAGGGCTTTGATGAGATGCAGCCAAAATGACATTGCAAATATCTGTGTCAACACTTATATCATCTTGATAATCCAAAAGTTCGTAAAAGTCCCCCGCTGGAACATCTACAGCAAAATCATTAGGACAAGTAATCACAGCTGCTGTGCCGTCTATAACCTCTACGTATGATATACAGGTGCTAGTTAACCCATCGGTATCTGTAACTGTTAATGTCACACTATTTATACCAACGTCATCACAATCGAAAGTGTCAATATCAATGGACATGGAAACTATTCCATCATTGTCATAACTTCCTCCTTCAACATCATCTAAAATGATAGAAGCCTCTCCAGTAGTATCCAATGTTACAATATGTGTTTTACATACCGCAACTGGTGGGTTTAAACTCCCTTCTTCATCTAAACAATTTCCAGTAGCGTTAATGTTATTTAGAATCACAGCAGTTGGTTGTGGACCGAATCCAAGATTAAAATTGATTCCATTTGCAAGGTGACAGTAACTCATTAAAGTTCCACCAGCAGGAGGGTTTCCAGGTAAAGGACATCCACCTTCGGTAAATCCAGAACAACTATCAATAGCAGTATCGTCTCCATTCCAAACACAGGCATGAGTATGCCTTGAACCCATAAGATGACCCATTTCATGGGTGACAACCATTACATTCCATGAGTACGTTGGAACATTCGGAACATTTGTTCCACTTAATCCTGAATAACATAAACTTCTGTCAGAATTTGGAGGACAAATCCCCGAAAAACCATCAGCTATTCCGCCATATTCCTGCATCTCAATTAAATGCCCTAAGTCCGCATTTAAAAATCCTGTTTGTACTTGAAATTTACTTAATTGACTCCCGGAGTTAGCTCCGTCATAAGGATCTGGATTGACCCATATCAACATATTTGATGTTCGTATCAATATACCATCGTTTGCATACAGTACATAACTCTGTACAAAAACACTAGTTACAAAAGCAACTGTATTAGCAAGGTTTCCGCTAAATACATTATAAACACTTTGACCAGCTTCAATATAAAGGTCTATTTCATCTCCAGGATCCTGTGCGCTTGGAGGTGATAATTGTTCTGTGGTATAACCTACACCATCATCTACAGTTGAACAAATAAATTCATTATTAACCTTTAAATCACTATCCTTATAAATAATATGATCGGTGTCGGAATTTTTAAGTTTACCTATAGTAAAATTACCCTCATCGTTAGCAATAAATCCAGTAACCTGGGATTCGAAAACACTTATTGAAACAAGTGAGTTATCATCTCCTGCTATAATACCACGATAGTGTTTTCCAAAGTCTACTTCATTTGTGATATCCTGTCCAGTATCAAGAACCGCTTTGAAATCAGGAGAAAAAACAGTTACTTGAACTAAATCAAGAGCAACAGTTTCACCATTAGATTTAAAGGGAATACTAAGATTAATTTGTTTAGGATTTTGATCTAAAAGTTCATTGACCATTGCTTGGTCAATTGTAAAAATAACGCCATCCTTTACAGTTTCTGAATAATCTGTTAGAGCGTTTTTAGTTTGCGGGTTAAAGATTTCAAAAGATTGAAATTCGCCAGAAATAACTTTTGCAGCAGCAATAGCATTGGAGACTTTGTCTGGTCTATTTCCCTGTGCCAATGTTAAAAATGGCAGGAGTAGAAGTAAAAAAATAATTTTTTTCATGAGCTTTTTTTTTTAGGATTATATATCCGCAAAGACTAATAACAGATAAATTATTAGTATCTTTAAGAAAATCTAAGGTATGAATATTTATCGTTAGTGTCCGATTAAAATTTGTTTTTTCGATAAAATTGATGATTGCCCCAGTAAATAAATAGGTTGTTATTTTTTGCATTCTCAATAGCAAGGGGTCTATTTCAAAATTAAGGATAGTTGTTTATCTGGAGGTTTTGTGGTGAGTTCCTTCCACTGTTTGCTTGGGTTTTCTAAGAATTTAAACAAATCGATATAAGTCATTAAAATGGAATCGTATCATAGATACCATATTGGAATATGCCCATCTTCGTTTGGTTTTTCGCTGTATTATAAGCATAAGCAGTTGTATAATAAGTCCACACCATATCTGTATTTCAATAGCATTTTGATTGTCGCCTAAGAAGTATTTGAGAGGGAAGTTTTGTTTAAGGCGTTTGAACTTTGTCTCTATCTGCCATCTGTGTTTGTAAATAGCCGCGATTTTATCGGGTTCTAAATCAAAGTGATTGGTAATGAACTCATACACTTTTTCTTTTTTACTATCCCAATAGGCAATGCGCCTTAATTCAATGGTTTTGTCTTTTTTTTGAACATAAATACGTTCATCTTTCAACACCGCATCACTTGTGGTATCGGACAGATCAAATTCTTCGATACTTGTATAAACTGCATTATCCTTTTGTCTGGTTACAAAATAGATGTTGTCTTTAGTCCATTGAAAGTATTGTAAGTAGTCATTATATGCCTTATCAAAAGCAACAAAAGAACCTTTCTCTAAGTTTAAGTCTTTTAAAAAAGTATGGTCGTGGGTAGCAGCACTACTAAAACGGACAAGACAAGGTACATCTTCCAGAGCATTAATCATTGTGTGCATCTTGATGCTACCTTTCTTCTTCCCGTTGATGGGGTTACTCAGACAAGGTGCTTCGTTTTGGAAAGTACTTTAAGTTTAAATGCCCTATCCTACCTTCACAAGCCAGTAATATTGTAGATAGTTCTCGCAAAGAACTCACTCCGCTCAAGGTGGCATAGAGCATCGTTACAGATGATCGTAGGTTTTAAAACGCTTGTAGTACCTGTCACTATTATATCGAGATGCTGTCCGAGTAATAATAGCAGGAGAAAGTAATTTTAAAAGTTGTAGCTTTGTTCCAAAATATTGTTGCTACTATTATTCTCTAACAAACAGTGAGTTATGTCTTTTAAACCTATGTAAAACACTTAATCTATCAATGTATTTAGCATAGATCTTGTTTAAAACAGCAGTTATTTAGAACAAAGCCTAGATTTTTAAATGCATTACAAGCATATTGCACTCCTCTATCTGAATGAAATATTAATTTTCAGTAATTGGTCTATTATTAATTGCCATTCTGTAAGCTCTAATAGAAGTATCTCTGGC
>MAAC01015628.1_pt1 | contig 53232 bp, 52 predicted proteins | sample 1115981 | NCBI WGS metagenome assembly MAAC01 (sample SAMN04961126, study PRJNA320927) | seawater metagenome | isolation source: sample BD02T64 sea water enriched with oil for 64 days | place: USA:Gulf of Mexico | collected 2013-07-27 | reverse complement strand
GTGATTTTGATGAAGTGATTCTAGCAACCGGAATAAAACCTAGAAAGCCATCAATAAAAGGAATAGAACATAAGAAAGTGTTGAATTATATTGATGTCTTAAAACATAAAAAACCTGTTGGGAAAAGAGTTGCAGTAATTGGGGCTGGAGGAATTGGATTTGATGTTTCTGAATATTTGGCACATGAAGGAGAGAGTACTTCTCAAAATATTGATGCTTGGTTAAAGGAATGGGGAATTGACAAAACCTTAACAGCCAGAAGTGGTATTGAGGGAATTAAAGCCGAAATAGAACCTTCTCCAAGAGAAATTTTTATGTTTAAACGCAGTAAAGGGAAATTTGGAGGAAAACTAGGGAAAACTACTGGATGGATTCATAGATCTACATTGAAGAAAAAGAATGTTCAATTCATTAATAGAGTAGAATATACAAAGATTGATGATCTTGGCTTGCACTATATTCAAAATGAAGAAGCTAAAACTTTAGAAGTTGATACGATTGTTATTTGTGCTGGTCAAAATCCATTAAAAGAACTTTTAGAACCGTTACAAAACAATGGAGTAAAAGTTCATGTAATAGGTGGTGCAGATTTCGCATCAGAATTAGATGCTAAAAGAGCCATAGATCAAGGAGCAAGACTTGCTGCTAGTTTGTAGAAAACTCAACAAAGACTTACTATTTTAATCCACAAATAATTACGATATTTGCCTTTCAACGATTAAAACGAAATGATTATGGCAATGAATAAAAATACCGTATTGGCTTGGGCAACTTTTATAATGATACTTGTTGGGCTGGGGCTAATCGCATTGGGTGCTTTTAGATATAGAGAAGTTTCAGGTTGGGGTTTTGCAGCTGTTGGAATTGGCTTTTTTGCAATAGCTTGGGTATTTAATGCACTTAAAGGAAGAGTTTAATCTTCAAATTTTACTTACTAAATTAATTTACGATTATGTCAGACGATAAGAAAGTCATCTTTTCGATGAATAAGGTTTCGAAAACCTATCAAAGTACAAACAAACAAGTTTTAAAAGATATTTATTTAAGCTTCTTCTATGGAGCAAAAATCGGAATCCTTGGTTTAAACGGTTCTGGTAAATCAACCTTATTAAAAATTATAGCTGGAACAGAGACCAATTTTCAAGGAGATGTTACTTTTTCAGATGGATACAAAGTTGGTTATTTAGAACAAGAACCAAAATTAGATGACGATAAAACCGTTATTGAAATTGTAAGAGAAGGTGTTGCTGAAACTGTTGCAATTTTGGAAGAATACAATAAAATCAACGATATGTTTGGTTTAGAAGAAGTGTATTCTGATGCAGATAAGATGGACAAATTGATGGCGAAACAAGCAGAGCTTCAAGATCAAATTGATGCCTCTAATGCTTGGGAATTGGATACGAAGTTAGAAATAGCTATGGATGCTTTGAGAACTCCAGATGGTGATACTCCAATTAAAAACTTATCTGGTGGAGAAAGAAGAAGAGTTGCTTTGTGTAGATTGCTATTACAAGAACCAGAAATTTTATTATTAGATGAGCCTACCAATCACTTAGATGCAGAATCAGTACATTGGCTAGAACATCATTTGGCACAATATAAAGGAACGGTAATCGCCGTAACACACGATAGATACTTCTTAGATAATGTTGCTGGTTGGATTTTAGAATTAGATAGAGGTGAAGGAATTCCTTGGAAAGGAAATTATTCTTCTTGGTTGGATCAAAAATCAAAACGTTTAGCACAAGAAAGTAAAACAGCTTCTAAGAGACAGAAAACATTAGAACGTGAGTTGGAATGGGTTCGTCAAGGAGCAAAAGGCCGTCAAACAAAGCAAAAAGCTCGTTTAAAGAGTTATGATAAGTTGATGAGTCAAGATCAAAAGCAATTGGATGATAAATTAGAAATTTACATTCCGAACGGACCTCGTTTAGGAACAAACGTAATAGAAGCATCAGGGGTTTCTAAAGCTTTTGGAGATAAATTATTATATGATAATTTAGAATTTAATTTACCACAAGCAGGAATTGTTGGAATTATTGGGCCAAATGGTGCTGGTAAGACGACTATTTTTAAAATGATTATGGGTGAAGAGAATCCGGATGCAGGAAGTTTTAAAGTTGGTGAAACAGCAAAGATTGCATATGTAGATCAAGCGCATTCTAATATAGACCCAGATAAATCTATTTGGTCTAACTTTTCTGATGACCAAGAATTGGTTACAATGGGAGGAAAGCAAGTAAACTCTCGTGCATATTTAAGTCGATTTAATTTTGCAGGAAGTGAGCAAAATAAAAAAGTTTCAACCCTTTCTGGAGGTGAAAGAAATAGACTGCATTTAGCAATGACTCTAAAAGAAGAGGGGAATGTACTTTTATTAGATGAACCAACAAATGATTTAGATGTGAATACATTAAGAGCTTTAGAAGAAGGTCTAGAAAACTTTGCAGGTTGTGCAGTGGTAATTAGTCACGATAGATGGTTTTTAGATAGAGTTTGTACACATATTTTAGCTTTTGAAGGTAATAGTGAAGTGTATTTCTTTGAAGGCAGTTTTAGTGATTATGAAGAGAATAAAAAGAAACGTTTAGGTGGAGACTTGATGCCAAAACGTATTAAGTATCGAAAATTGATTAGATAATTAACAGTATCATAAAAAAAACCCGCTTTTAGCGGGTTTTTTTATTGCAAAAGGTTTTTACCCTCTCCTTTTCTCATTTCTTTTAGTAGAACTTCTTCTTATAGTTTCTTTTTTTATTTTTGTTCTTTTATAAGGAGTAGTTTTTTTACTTGTCGTTGTTTTTCTCCTTTTTACAACTTTTTTAGGTACAGCTTTCCTTTTAGTCGTATTATAATTATTTCTACGAGTGTTTACTCCAGATTTACCTCTATTAGAATATACTTTCCTTTTGTTGTTATTGTAATTTTTTCTAGGTTTAACTCCAGCTTTTCTTCTTTTTATAATCTTACCTCGTTTACCAACTTTTCCATTAGGTCTTACTTTATAGTAATAATAGTATTTATCTTCTCTATATTTTCTATAATTATTTTTAAAGTTATGGTTGTAAAAATAACGATCATTATAGTTGAATATTGAACCTAAGTTTAGAGAAAAGTAAATGTCAGAATCATAATAGTTTCTATGTACATTTCCATAAAAATATGGATCACCCCAACTATTATAAGAAACTTTTAAATCACCAACTCTTCTAAGCAATCCTCTATTATAATAGATTCTAACATTGCCAATTCGTGTAACATTTCCCTTATAATCGTAACGAATATAGTTGCTTCCTATACGTCTAATTCGCCCTTTATAATCTCTATCAATTCTTACATTATTTTGGTTATATCTTCTGTCATTATAATAATCTCGGTTTCTAGCTTGAGTATTGAATTCAAAATCTCCATTTAAGAATATATGAAACTGAACACCTTTTTCAATAAATGTAACTGCATCATCAGAACGAGTGTTAATTGTAGTTTTTGTGTTAATGTCATTTGCAATTACAGAGGTAAAAGACATTATTCCTAACAATAATAGTAGTGCTTTTTTCATAATTTCTAGTTTTAAATTCTGCTTACTCTATACGGTTTTCAGCTTCCACGTTAAAACAGAAATTTCAAAGAGCGTGCCAAAAATTAAAATCTAGTTATTGAGTAGATTCTATTTGTTGTTTCATCGAGTTTAAGTTATTGGTGTTTAACTTGTTAGTGTGATGTTTGGTAGTGGTCTATTTCTAAGAAGAATTATTGTCTTTTGTGAAAAATAATTAGGAATAGAATTGAAGAGGTGAATTTAGCTTAGTGTTCACAACTCCAAAAAAAACATATTGAGTAATTAATCCTTGCTTAATCGAGCAATGTTTTTAGTGTATTTTTTTAATTCATTTACATCTTTTAGTAAGCCAATTGTTGAGCTATATGGGACTTGGTTTTTGTCGTGGTTGATTCTAGCTATTTTATACAATTGTTTCCAGTGTATTCTTATTTCTTTTAAGGCTTTTAAGTAGTTTGTATGATTAGCATCATAAATATGAGTTGGTTCGGCTAAAATCCCATTTAGTTCTAGAATTTTAAAATTACCGTTTTCTAAGTCCTTAAAAGAATTGTATTTCACATCTAATCTTCCATAAAACCACCCATCTACTTGTTTGTTTAAACAATTCAACATTTCTTCCAACTTACAAGATACGAGATGGTTTCCATTGATAAATTGTGTTCCTTTGGAGTGATTTCCTATGTCAGAGAGTTTTATTCTTTTGTCTTTTGCAATAACGGTGTCAAAAGGAAAAGGTAGTTTTTTTTGAATTAAAGGGTAGTAATTTTTTGCTCTTTTACAAGATAGAATTAACTGTTCTAGCGTTTTTTCACCATCACCAATAACATGTAAAAACTTTTTAAGTGTTATAGATGTGATTTTTCCTTTATTTTCTCCAGGAAAGCGATGATAAAAAATTCCACATTCATTTTCTTCTGTCAAAAACTCTTGGATAAGAATATCAATAGGATATTTTTCTAAATACGACTTGAGTTCATCTTCACAAGCTATTTTTTGAACTAGTAAACCTCTAAAACCAATATCTGGTTTTGCTATTAAAGGAAAACAAATAGTTGCTTTTTTTACATCTGTTAGTGTGCTATTAATATCTGAATCCGCCTTATGAAAAATAGTTGTTGGTAAATACTGCTTCGGTAGAAGTTGCATGGTTTTATACTTAGATTCCGTACCTATTCCTGAGTTTTCTATAGAAGGGTTAACTGCAGTGTAGAAAACCAAATTCTTTGCCTTTACGGCATGATATAAAGCATAGGGGATATTGGGTATGTAAAACATTGATGCTGGCCAATATTCCCAATTGAGTAGTTTATGTATGCTCTTTCGTGATTTCATTTTTACTTATTAAACAATCCGTCTAAAAGGGTTTTAAAAGTTTTAAAAGCTAGTATTAGTGTGCAAATTATTAATAAAATAGAGAATGCTAAAATGCTATAAGCAATAAGATCAGAAATTTCTGTTCTTTTAAAGGCTTTAAAAGCCATATTTAAAGAAATTGGAGAAAGAATTAACAAAAGCAATAAAACAGATAATTGTTTTATCCCTTTGCTTAATAAATTATGATTTACGCCCATTTTTATAATTTAAAATTGCTGTTCTAACATTTTTATGAGTTGCCAATAGTTTTGAGGCTACAGTATACTCAATTTGTAATTCTTTTACTAACATTTTTATACCTCTATCTACTAGTTTGTCATTAGATAATTGCATGTCTACCATTTTATTTCCTTTTACTTTTCCAAGTAAAACCATGGTTGATGTAGTTAACATATTCAGAACCATTTTTTGAGCAGTTCCTGCTTTCATTCTTGAGCTTCCTGTTACAAATTCTGGACCAACAACTACTTCTATTGGAAACTTAGAAACTTGAGATAACGGACTATTTTGATTGCATGTAATACATCCTGTAGCAATATTATTTTGATTGCATTTCTCTAGGGTAGCTATTACATATGGAGTAGTACCAGAAGCTGCAATTCCTATAACAATGTCTTTTTTAGAGATTTGATGCTCTTTCAAATCTAACCAACCTTGAGTAGTAGAGTCTTCAGCATTTTCTACGGCTTTTCTAATGGCTATGTCTCCACCAGCGATTAAACCAACAACCAATTCATGTGGTACGCCAAATGTTGGTGGACATTCTGAGGCATCTAATATTCCTAACCTTCCACTAGTTCCGGCGCCAATATAAAACAATCGACCACCATTTTGCAATTTTTTTACAATTTGATGTGTTAAAGTTGTAATCTGTGGTAAAGATTTTTCTACAGCATAAGCCACCGTTTTATCTTCACTATTAATATTAGTTAATAGTTCAGTTAGGTTCATTTGTTCTAAATGATTGTAATTAGAATCTTGTTCAGTTGTTTTTATAAAACTCATGTATCAAAAATAACTAAAAAAGGCGATGTAAAATTTACATCGCCTTTAAATATTTTACTGTTTTTTCTTAAAGTGAATCTAAGATTGCATTAAATGTTTTACTAGGTCTCATTTCTTTTTCGGTTATTTCTTCATTTGGATTGTAATATCCACCAATATTTAATGCAGAACCTTGAGCTAAATTTAACTCACTTACAATAGTGTTTTCGTTAGCCTCAAGTTCTTGTGCAATGGTTGTAAAACGTTGTTTTAATACGGTATTTCTATCTTGGTTAGCCAATGCTTCAGCCCAATATGTAGCTAAGTAAAAATGACTACCTCTGTTATCTAATTCACCAACTTTACGAGAAGGAGATTTTTTATTATCTAAAAATTTATCAGTTGCTAGATCTAGCATTTCTGCTAAGACCAGAGCTTCATCATTCTTAGTTGTTTGTCCTAAATGCTCTAAAGAAACAGCTAATGCTAAAAACTCACCTAAAGAATCCCAACGTAAATGTCCTTCTTCTATAAATTGTTGTACATGTTTTGGAGCTGATCCACCGGCACCAGTTTCAAAAAGTCCACCACCATTCATTAGAGGAACAATAGATAACATTTTAGCAGAAGTTCCTAGTTCTAAAATCGGAAATAAATCTGTTAAATAGTCACGCAAAACATTTCCAGAAACAGAAATAGTATCTTTTCCTTCTTTTACTCTTTGCAAGGTGAATTTTGTTGCGTCAATCGGAGATAAAATCCGAATATCTAGCCCTTTAATGTTATGGTTTGGTAAATATGCATTTACTTTTTTAATTACTTGAGTATCATGAGCTCTATTTTTATCTAACCAAAATATTGTAGGTTCACTAGTTGCTCGTGCTCTGTTTACGGCTAATTTAACCCAATCCTGAATTGGAGCATCTTTTACTTGGCACATTCTCCAAATATCTCCAGATTCAACAGTATGTTCAATTATAGTTTCTCCGTTAGAATTTACAACGTTTACAACTCCATCTGATTTAATTTCAAAAGTTTTATCATGCGAACCGTATTCTTCTGCCTTTTGTGCCATCAATCCAACGTTAGGAACTGTTCCCATTGTTGTAGGATCAAAAGCTCCATTTTCTTTACAGAAATCAATAGTTGCTTCATAAATACCAGCGTAACTACTATCTGGGATTACTGCTTTGGTGTCTTGTTGTTTCCCGTCTTTATCCCACATCTGTCCAGAAGTTCTAATCATTGCTGGCATAGAAGCATCAATAATTACATCACTAGGTACATGTAAATTGGTAATTCCTTTATCAGAATTAACCATTGCAATAGCGGGGCCTTTTTGATATGCGGTTTCTATATCTGCTTCAATTTCAGTTTTTTTATCTGCTGGTAAGCTATTTAGTTTTTCTAAAAGATTTCCAAATCCATTATTTACATCTACACCAATTTGGTTAAAAGTATCGCTGTGTTTTTCAAACACATCTTTAAAGAAAGTACGAACTCCATGACCAAAAATAATTGGGTCTGAAACCTTCATCATTGTTGCTTTCATGTGTAATGAAAACAACACATCTTTTGCTTTCGCATCTGCAACTTGTGCTTCTAAGAAAGTTAATAATGATTTTTTACTTAGTATAGTAGCGTCAATAATTTCTCCAGCTAATAATGGAGTAGAAGCTTTTAAAATAGTGCTTTTTCCATTTGTGTCTACATGCTCAATTTTTACATCTGTTGCAGAAGCAATTGTTATAGATTTTTCATTATGAAAAAAGTCTCCTTCTGTCATAGTTGAAACATGAGATTTTGAACCTTTACTCCAAGCTCCCATTGAATGAGGATTCTTCTTCGCGTAATTTTTTACAGCTTTCGGAGCTCTTCTATCAGAATTACCTTCTCTTAAAACAGGATTTACTGCAGAGCCTTTAACTTTATCATAACTCGCTTTTATTGTTTTTTCTTCATCATTTTTAGGTGATTCAGGATAATCAGGGATTGCATAGCCTAATTCTTGTAATTCTTTAATTGCGGTGTGTAATTGTGGTACAGAAGCACTAATATTAGGTAATTTAATAATGTTTGCTTCTGGGGTTTTTGCTAAGTCCCCTAGTTCTGCTAAAGAATCATTTACTCTTTGGTCATCTTTTAAATACTCAGAAAGATTTGCTAAAATTCTTGCAGCTAAAGAAATGTCTTTAGTTTCAATTTCAATACCAGATGAAGTTGTAAATGCTTTTACTATTGGTAAAAAAGAATAGGTAGCTAAAGCAGGAGCTTCATCGGTTTTGGTGTAAATAATTTTAGCAGAGTTGCTCATGTTATTTGAGGTTTAGGAATTAAAAATTATGTCTTTAGTGATGTCTATTTAAGTGCAGCAAATTTAATAATTTAATACGAGAAAAAACATGAGAATATGGTAATAATGAATAGTTCTTTTTAAGAAATTCTCAATAGGAGTTGTTAAGTTTTGATGGAAAAATAAAAGCCATATCCAACAATTTCTTGTTTCGATATGGCTTCTTGAAATAACTTCTTTTAATCTTGTCAATATCTCTACCGACGCTTTACAAGTAGTAACTCTTTCGACTTACTATACCTCAATAAAAAATTAATTTCCATTATTTCGGTTTTGAATTGTCTAGCTCTATGTACACATGTTGTATACATTTTACCGTTGTTGACAACTCGCTGTGTTTTTCAACCCTAAATGAAAAGACTTCCGCTTTCGCTTCTGTCTGAACTCTTGTTTGCTATCTTTTTACAGATACCTCTCTCCAGTTCTAAAAATGAATTAACATTGCTGTAACTCATTTTATTTCCGTCTTGAAAAACTATGATAAAGAACGTTACTTTATGTATTTTTCAAATAATAACACTTTTGTCTTGCGATAAAAGTCTTAATCACCCTTTTAATACATTTCAAATATAAGAACCCAATTCAAAAATTAAAAATTTTTAACTACTTAGTAATTAACAAGATATGAACAGGTTTTATTAACATTTGTTCATTAAAAAAGCGTTGTGAAAATTCACAACGCTTTTTAATATGTTTAATAAGGAAATTAAGATTAACCTCTTTTTTCAGTAATTCTAGCTTTCTTACCAGTAAGACCTCTAAAGTAAAAGATTCTAGCTCTTCTTACTTTACCTCTTTTGTTAATTTCAATTTTTTGGATAGAAGGTAAGTTCACAGGGAAAATACGTTCAACACCAACAGTTCCAGACATTTTTCTAATTGTGAAAGTTTCAGAAGAAGCAACACCTTTACGTTGTATTACTACACCTCTAAAGAACTGAGTTCTTACTTTTTCTCCTTCTCTAATTTCGTAAAAAACTGTGATTGTATCACCAGCAGAAAATTCTGGTAATTCATTTCTTGTTACAAATTCAGATTGTACAAATTTAATTAATTCTTCCATGATATTTATTTATGGTTTTCAAACACCAACTTTCACGATTCTCGTCAGAGGTTAATTTTGAGGTTGCAAATTTATGAAATATTTTAGTATAAAAAAGTATTCTAGTAATTATTTTTTATACTGATAATTAGCGCAGTAGTACACCCAAAATTTACGTACTTCTTTTCCATTTCTTTTAATAATGATAGGATCTAGTTCAGTTACCTTGTCAAAATAAGTTGTTATTTCTGGATGATTAAATGAATTCTTCTTCTCCTTGTTTTTAAAACGTGTGTCAGAATCTAAGAAAAGAGCATTCTTACCATTTAATATTGATAAATCATCACCGATATAATCAAAATGTAAAGCGCTAAGTCCAATAATATTTTGTGAATATATTTTCTCTTCTAAAAAGAAATTTAATGCTGCAGAGGTTTTGTAACTATCCGCAGCAAAGAGAAAGGTGTTGGTATATTTTTTTTGTAATATTTTAGTTTCATTAGCTAATTCTTTCCAACCAATCCAAGTGTCATCACTTTTAACAGGAGCTAAATAAAAGAGTATTTGAGCAGCAACCAGTACATGGAGTATTGTTGAAAAAATGACTTGTGCCTTTATTAGTTTTTTGCTGATAAACATACCTGCAATAATAATTCCTGAGATATATGAAGGCATCAACCAATTCATTTTTACCCAATACACTGGAGTTAGTGCAAAAAAACCAACAAAAGTAGGAATGAAAAATGCCAATAAAAATAATGTTTTTGCTTTCGGTACTTTAAATTTGAGCAATGCCCTTTTTATGTATTTGTAGGTGAATGTAATAAGTATACCAAAAAGGATTGGTATTAATAGTAGAAGTTGATGAGCGATTGCTCCAAAAAAGAAATTTGGAGAAATTTCAAATTTAGAAATTTTCCCAGTTCTACTTGAGCCTTGAAAAGCAAAAGAAGCAAAATCGTTTTGGTAATTCCACCACCAAACAGGAAAGGTTACCAATACAGAAATGAATAATGACAACCATAACCAAGGAGATAAAAACAGTTTTCTATATTGATTAGAAAAAGCCAAGAATATCAATAAACCAATTTGTAAAAGTAATGCGGTGTATTTACTGTCAAAAGACAACCCCATAAGGATTCCTGCAAAAATCCAATGCCATTTTTGTTGTTCAAAAATTGCTTTGTAAAGACTAATCAAACTCAATGTCCAGAATAATAATAGCGGAACATCTGGAGTTGAATTGAATGATAATATAGAAAAACACAACGTAGAGCTGATCAATACTAAAGCTCTTAAAGCCTTTGTTTTTGATAAGAAGTAGTTTGCTAATTTAAAAAAACTTAATAAAGTAAAAGAGGTAATAACAAAATCGGCAAGCTTAATTACAAAAACAGTTTTACCCAATACTTCTGTAAATCCACGTAAGATGTAGCCAATCATTCCGGGGTGATCAAAATAAGATAGCGATAAATTTTCTCCGTAAAAATGATAATATGCATCTTGTGGCATTAAACCCATAAAAGGTAATAATGAAAATCTAAAAATCTGAAATCCGAAAACAATTGCTAATGCTGGATGTTTTTTGATGAGGTTTTTTATTGTATTCAAAAAGAAAGTTTTAATTCTTGGTTTGTTTAGGTTCAGAAATTACTTAGAAAACCTTAAGAAGGTTCTTCTAATAAGTCTGGTCTAATTTGCTGTGTTCTTTCGTATGCTTTATTTGTTCTCCAAGCATCAATTTTTGGGAAATTTCCAGATAATAAGACTTCCGGAACTTTCATGCCATCATATTCTGCCGGACGAGTATATACTGGTGGAGATAATAAATTGTCTTGAAAAGAATCTGTTAATGCAGATTGCTCATCGCCTAAAACACCAGGGATTAATCTTACAACGGCATCGCATAAAATTGCAGCAGCTAATTCTCCTCCAGTTAAGACATAATCACCTATAGAAATTTCTTTGGTCACAAATTTATCCCGAACACGTTGGTCAACACCTTTGTAATGTCCGGTTAAAATAATGATGTTTTCTTTTAATGAAAGAGTGTTTGCTATAGACTGATTCAAAGTCTGTGCATCTGGTGTCATGTAAATGATTTCATCATAGGTACGCTCAGATTGTAGCTTAGAAATACATTTGTCTATCGGTTCAATCATCATCACCATTCCAGCTCCACCACCAAATTGCATATCGTCTAGCTTTTTGTAAGAGCCAATTCCGTAATCACGTAAATTGTGAAAGTGAATTTCAGTCAATCCTTTGTCAATAGCGCGTTTCATCATAGAGTGTTGAAAAGGGCTTTGTAATAATTCTGGAGAAAGAGTAATAATGTCTATACGCATGTGGCAAATGTACTATATTCTGTTATTTTATTTAGGATAAAATTATTTTTCAAAAAGTAAATATTCTGAGTATCTTAAGCCAGAAGCAATTAAGTTTTTCCGATCAATAGATTTTTTTTCAAAATTATCTAAAGTATTTCTATTCAGTTTTCTTCCTTTTATAAAAACAATTGCAGGTTTTTGTAAAGCTGATATATCTATTAATGGGTTTGAGTCTAGTAAAAGTAAATTGGCAAGTTTGTTAACTTCTATTGTTCCCATATTGTTCATTATTTTATGAGCTTTGGATGCATTTACTGTAGCGGTTTTTAAAACCTCGTAATTGCTAAGTCCTGCTTCTTTGTAGAAAGCTAATTCTTGATGTATTGATTTCCCTGGAACCGTAATTCCAATTCCGGCATCTGTGCTACAAACAATATTTACACCACGTTTATTTAGTTTTTGAATGATTTTAAGATGAAATTCGTGTTGGTTTTTTATCAAACTCACAATTGATGAATCTCTAGCTTTTGTGCTACTCCATCTTTCAAATTGTGCGTTTCCATCAACCATTTTAATTAAAGGATTCATCATCTTAACCAAATCAGACTCTAAGATGTTATCATCTGTAAGCATTTTGTAAATGTTGTGATACACGATTAAAGTTGGACTTAATGAGGTGTCTGGTGACGCTGTATACATTTCAATTACTTCTTTTAGCTTGATGGAGTCAAGTTTGTAATTTAAAGGTTGCTGAACAATGTCTTCTGCATGCTCAATTGTTTTTATTTGAGGGTTAAAATGATAGTTGTATGCTACTTTTGGAGTTGGATGCGCAATAATATCCATGTCAGAAATACGAGATTGTTCAATAATTGCGTCAAACAAATCTTGGGTCATTCCATAATAGGTTTTAATAAAATCGAAGCCACGTTCTTTATAGGAAATTATTTTTTCTTTGGCATCTTTAACACTTGTAACTTGGATATTGTCATCTCCAAAATATGCTGCTCCAGTAAGTTTTGGACTAGTAGTGAAAAATACAGGAGAAAGAATTTCTTCGTTGTTTATTTGCTTTTTCAAACGTAAATGCATTGGTATTCCCCATAAGTTCCTTACACCAGTAACTCCGCTAGAAAGATATAAACCAAGTTCATATTTGTCCCAGACATGTACGTGCATGTCAATTAAACCTGGAGTAAGATATTTGTTTTCTGCATCAAAAATTCTGATATCTTTTATATTAATAGTATCTGCAATGTTTTTAATAATCCCATTTTCTATATGTACCATTTTATCAACCAAAACAGTGTCTTGAGTCATAGGGATAACATTTGCGTTGATAATTAGATAATTATTATGTTCTGCATTTTTAGTGTTTTTAATTTTTAAGTAGCTTGTGTTGCTTGCGTCAATCCATAAGATAATAAGCGCAAAAAGCAGCAGTAGCCCTAAAAAAGCAGCAATAAATTTTAGAATTCTTTTTAGTATTTTCATTTGAAAAATAGTTTATTTTTTTTATGTCTAGCTTTTATAGATAAACAGTCAGCTAAAATAGAAAAAAAAGAAACTACCAGTTTTAGTTGATAGCTTATCTATATATAAGTTTGTTTTTCTGTTATTTTAGTAATTCATCTAATTTTGAAAATGAAGCTTCTGAATCGCCTAAATAGCGATGTAATATTTTTCCTTCAGGATCAATAATAAACTTGGTTGGAAAACCTGAAACATTAAATTTTAACACTAAGTTATCTGTGTTTTTCCCAGATAATACTTGCTTCCAATCATATCCGTTTTTTGTGATAAAATCTTTAATTTTCTCTTTGGTATCTCCACTATTAATTCCAAGTACGGTTAGCTTGTCAGCATATTTGTTAGCGTATTTTTTTACGGTTGGCATTTCTGCAACACACGGTCCACACCAAATTCCCCAAAAATCAATTAATACATATTTACCGCGTAAAGAACTAAAAGTAAAATCTTTTGCATCTAAGGTTTTGTTAGTCGTAAAATCAGGAACAATATTGCCAATCATGGTAGATTCAATTCCTTTAATTCTAGAAGCCACTTCTTTGTAATGTGTATTCTCGGCTAAATTGGCGTCAAAAGCTTTAAAAGCAACTATTGCATCTTTGTTAGAAAGCTGTCTACGTAACATCATATCAGATAAATACCAAACGGCAGCCTCTGAAGTTGAATTTGTCATTATAAATTCCTTTTTTAAGCTGACAACTTCTTCATTTAATTGCTTGATGGAATCGTTAATAACACCTACTCTTGGATCGTCCTTCTCTAATTTATTTTTCTTTAGTAAGAAATTTACAGAAGCATTCATAATTGGAAATACTTTACTGTTAATTTTGGCTAAATCATCATTTGCTTTTGTTCCTGACGGATAGGCATTGATAAAATCTGTAATATCACCTTTAAATACAATATGATCACCTGGTTTTGCTAAAAAAGCAAATTGTGAAGATTTTGCAGGGAAATATCCTCTACCAGATCTTTTGATTGTACGTTCTACATTTGGCCAGAAAATAATATGCTCTGCTTTGCTAATTTTTGCTGTATATGTGAACGTTCCGTTTTTTACAAAAATAGAATCAGAACTCCTTTTTCCGTTTGCATCACGTATACTTCTAGTCATGAATTCTGTATCCAATCCTTTAATAGTTCCACTAACTGTAAATGAATCTGCAGGTACTTTGGGTTCTTGATTACAGGAAATCAGCAAGGCTAGAGCCAGTGTGAAAAGACTACTTTTTAAAATGTTTTTTTGTGCCATTAGGTTTGATGTTCGGTTTGTCTTTCTGTTGTGGTTTTTCTCCTTTAGCCGGCATTGGTCCACGAAGATGGATAACCAATCCGTTTAAAAAATTTCGTAAAAACTGATCGCCACATTCCATGTACTTTGGATGCTCTTCATTTCTAAAGATTGCACCTAACTCTCCTTTTGTAACTTTTAAATCTACCAATGCGCAGATTTCAATAATATCTGTGTCGCGAAACTTATGTGCTACACGTAATTTTTTAAAAATATCGTTGTTTGTTAATCCCATGTGGCAAATGTACGAGTTTTAAAAGATGTAATTGGAAAAGAATTTTTGAATGTTTCGGGGTATAAAGGCTTGCTAGAAAAATGGATTGTAAGTATTTGTACTGCACAAAAGGTGCACTATAAAAATACAAGATGTCTTAAGACCATTAATATTGGGTTAGGATCTACTGTGGTTGTCTTGTTGTCAATTGCTGGAGCAAATATTTTTCACCTTTAGAAGGTGATGATTCAGCTTTGAGGGTAGCAGCTGGAGTTATAAATTTATTGGCTTCGTTGCAATCTTTTCTTAATCTAGAAAAAAAATATGGGCAACATTTAACAGCAGCAAAAAAAATAACAACTCTCAAAAGAGAGATAGAAGAAGCGAAAAATGTGATTGCTAACGAGCCAGAATGAAATGGAAGGAAATTATTCTTGAAGCACCAATAGGATGTGAAAGTGTTTTTAGAAAAATGAAGGGTGAAGAAAAGAAGAATAAAGTGGTGGATGTAAAGAGAGAGGTTTCTTAAAAAAAAATAAGAATCAAGCCAGATAAAGGGTTAGTCAACCATTTTGAAAATAGCCCATGCATATACCGCAAAACGTAAGAAACGAAACAAGCCAAATAGTACCACACCCTTAAAAGGGTATTTAATCATTCCGGCTGTTAAACAAGTAATCGAAAACGGAATCGGTAATAATGCGCCCACAACAATTAAAAACCCGCCCCATTTACTGGTGTTTTTTAATTGCTTTTCCATTTTAACTTCTAGGAAATTCTTTACACTTTTAATTCTCAGTGTGGCTTTTCCAATAAAAAAAGTAATCAAACCACCTGTGTAAGATAAGGTTGCTAAGATGGCTAAAGTTACCACAGGATCGCTAGTTTTTTTAGACCAAGCAATAAAAATTTCTGGAGGAATGATACCTAAAAGCGTTTCAGAAATAAAGAAAACGATTAAAACACCAACTGTAGAAAAAGTTTCGGTCATTGCATGTAAACCATCATTGATGTTGTACACATAGTTATTGAACAAAATGATTGCTACCACTACCAATACGATTGGTAGAATTGATTTACGTAAGCTCTTGCCAATAAACTTGTAGAAACCAGTATAAGAATAGTACTGATGCAGTAATTTGGTTTTAGATTTTTTTCTCTTTTTCTTTTGTTTACTCATTTGCCTAATGTTCTTTCCTTTTTTAGCAACAGCAAATATATGCTTTTGTCAGTTTTGGAACTAACAAAAGACAGAGTTTTAACGAAAAGTTATAGCTTGGCAATTGCAGCTTCAGCGCATCGCTCCCCGTCCATTGCTGCAGAAATAATCCCGCCAGCATAACCACCACCTTCTCCACAAGGAAATAATCCTTCTATCTCAGGGTGCTCTAAATTGTCTTTTCTTGGAATGTTTACTGGTGATGAGGTTCTTGATTCTACACCAATTATATTTGCTTCAGAAGTATAATATCCGTGCATTTTTTGTCCGAATGCTTCAAAACCTTTACGTAATCTTCCTCCAATAATTTTGGGCAGTAATGAGTGTAGTGGTGCAGATTTTAATCCTGGTTGATAGGATGTTGAATTTAAGTCTACAGATAAATTTCCTTCTACAAAATCAGTTAAACGTTGTGCTGGTGCAACTTGGCTTCTTCCGCCAGAAGTAAAAGCTAAACGCTCTAAATCTTTTTGAAATTCCAACCCTTTTAAAGGACCAAATTTTTCATATTTAGCAAAATCTTTGTCGATGTTTAATTCAACAACAATTCCAGAATTTGCATATAAATTATTTCGTCTACTTGGCGACATTCCATTGACTACGATTTCTCCATTTGCAGTTGCTGCCGGAACGATAAATCCACCAGGACACATACAGAAAGAATATACACCACGCTCTTTAACTTGTTCTACTAAACTATATGCAGCTGCAGGTAATAACTCATCACGTTTTCCTTCGCAATGATATTGAATAGAATCAATGATATGTTGCGGGTGTTCTACACGAACGCCCATTGCAAATGATTTTGCTTTTAACCCAATTTCTTTTTTGTGTAGCAATTCGTATATATCTCTTGCCGAATGTCCTGTTGCTAAAATCACTGAGTTTGCAGTCATTTCAGTACCGTTTTGTAATTGTATGGCTTGAATTTTATTATTCTTGATAACAAAATCTGTAACTCGAGTTTCAAAATGGATTTCTCCACCGTGATTTAAAATGTTTTCGCGAATATTTTGAATGATTTTCGGTAATTTATTAGTTCCAATATGTGGATGTGCATCAATTAAAATTTGCTCTGTTGCCCCGTGAAAAACTAAGTTTTCAAAAATCCTACGTACATCGCCACGTTTTAAACTTCTAGTATAGAGTTTCCCGTCAGAATAAGTTCCTGCACCACCTTCTCCAAAACAGTAATTAGAATCTTCATTTACAAAATGATCTTGATTGATGGCTTTTAAATCTCTACGTCTGTCTTGTACGTTTTTACCACGTTCTAAAACAATAGGTTTAAAGCCTAATTCTATACAACGCAATGCAGCATACATTCCTGCGGGTCCAAAACCAATAATATGCACTTCTTTGGCGTTAGATACGTCTTTGTATTCAAACTGATAATCAGACGTGTCTGGTACGGGTTCATTAATATACACAGCAACTTTATAATTAAAAACGATGTCTTTTTTACGAGCATCAATAGATTTTCGTAAAACCTTTATACCGTTAATGGTGTTAGGATGAATGCTTAAATGCCTAGCAGATTTTTTAAGTAGAACGTTTTCTTTTTTTTCATCTGCCAATTGTACACGAAGTTGTATCTCTTTTACCATGTGGCAAAAATAGTTAAATTAATGTTGTGAAATTGAGTTGAGTATTTTGAAATTTGTAAAAATAAAAAAGCCCACAATTGCGGGCTTTCCTTTAGTTCATGTTTTTGATTTTATCATTCTCTCTGAATAATTACTTTCTTGGTACTAGTTTTCTCTTTGCTAATAATCTTTAATAAATAAATTCCATTTGGAAGGTTGCTTTTATTCATTTGAATATCTCTAGAGAATTTATCACCTTTTATAGATTTTTGTTCTACTATTTTACCAGTAATATCTAATAAGTATAATTCAGTATCTTCTTTAATGTTGCTGATTTTTACTTGAAAAGTACCTCTTGAAGGGTTTGGATAGACAACTACATCTTTAATTTCTAATTCTGTTGGAATATCTGGATTTTGAAAGATAGATGCTAGAGCAGTTTCTCCAATTGTTCTTCTAACAACAGTGGTGTTTCCTGATGGGTCTACGGCTGTAACAATTAATACAAGTGAGCAACCATCAACACTATAAATTTTACCATTTTTAATTTTCATTTTAAATGACTTCTTATGGTTGTGTCCTTTATGATCTCCATGATGATTGTGTCCTTTATGATGTTTAGTGTGGTGTTTATGGTGTTTTTTATTTTCTTTAAATTTTATAAGATCTCCACTGTCAACCTTAAATCCACCATTAAGCATAATAGAATCATATAGAGCTTGTGGGTTTGCAGATTTAATTTCGATTTTATTTTTCTTAAAGTCGATTTTAACCTCCTCATTCACTTTTTTAGCTTTATGTTTCCCGTGCTTGTCATCATCCTTGTCATTATGATCACATTTATGATTGTGTTTGTGACCGTGGTCATGGTGCTTGTGATGATTGCTTCCTTTTTTAGATTTGTGTTTTCCTTTTTTATCATCATCTCGCTGATTATGATCACAATTATGATCATGTTTATGACCATGTTCATGGTGTTCGTGGTAATTGTGTCCAATAGTTTTTAAAACAATTTTAGGGTCTAAAAGTGTAGGAACTTCAATTACACCAGTTACTTGAGAAACCGAACAAGCGTCTGTAGATGAGAAATTAGTTATATACTCGTGTTTTTTTGCTTTTCCTTTATGATATCGTTGATCTATTGAAGCAATTATTACAGGAGCAGTTACATCAATAACATTTACAATTGCAGTTAAGTTACTAGAATTATTGTTGTTATCAACAGCTGTAAGTGTAACTGTGTTATCGCCTACATTTGTGCAATCAAAAGACGTTTTATCTAAAGATAAAGAAGCAATTCCACAAGCGTCATTTGATCCGTTATCTATATTAGAAGTATCAATTGAGCCATATCCATTTGCATCAAGTGTTAAGGTGAAATTTTGAGTAATAACTGTTGGAGGTACACTGTCTATAACTGTTACAGTTGCAGTGCCTGTTGCTGTATTTCCGTTTATGTCTTCTACTGTTAAAACAACAGTATTGTCACCAACTGTAGCACATTCAAAATTGGTAGTGTTTAAGCTAATGCTTTTAATACTACAGTTATCTGAAGAGCCATTGTTAATTTGTTCTGGAGTTATAGTCGCGGTCCCATTTGCATCAAGTTGAATACTAATATTTTGTGTATTAACAATTGGAACAATATTGTCTACAACTGTTACAATTGCGTTACCCGTAGCAGAATTACCGTAAACATCAGTCACTGTTAGTACTACGTTATTTGTACCAACATCTGAACAGCTAAAATCAGTCTTACTTAAACTATATGAGCTTATTGCACAATTATCTGTTGATCCATTGTTGATTTGTTCTGCAGTCACCGAAGAGGTTGTTCCTAAGGAAATACTAATGTTTTGAGTTATTACCGTTGGTGGTTTTTTGTCTCTAACAGTTACGTTAGCTGTTTCAGTTGCGTTATTTCCATTTACGTCTGTCACTGTAAGCGTAACTTCGTTTACTCCAACATTAGAACAATCAAAATTAGTTTTATCAATAGTCATTAAATCAATTCCACAATTGTCTGAAGAGTCATTGTTAATTTGAGAAGCAGTTAGTGAAACATTTCCGTTTTCATCAAGATTAATTATTATGTTTTTAGTGACAACTGTTGGTGCAATCTTATCTTCTACAGTTATTGTTGCTGTTGCTGTAGCTGTGTTTCCTTTTACATCTGTAACTGTTAGAGTTACAGTATTAACACCCATATTTGAACAATCAAACGAAATTACATCTAAAACCATTGTATCAATAGCGCAATTATCAGAAGATCCGTTGTTTACCTGTGCAGCTGTAATACTTACGGCTCCATTAGCATCTAATTGAACCGTCATATCTTGTGTTACTACTGTTGGTGGAATCTTATCCTCTACAGTAATATTTGCAGTTGCTGAAGAAGTATTTCCGTTAACATCAGTCACTGTAAGTGTTACTGTATTGATTCCAATATTTGAACAATCAAACGAAATTACATCTAAAACCATTGTGTCAATAGCGCAATTATCTGAAGACCCATTATTTACCTGTTCAGCTGTAATACTTACGGCTCCATTGGCATCTAATTGAACTTTCATGTTTTGTGTCACTACTGTTGGCACTGTGTCATCTACTACTGTAACTGTTGCAGTTCCTGTAGCTGAACCTCCTAAGCTACTTGTTGCTGTTAATATAACGTTATTTACACCAATATTTGAACAATCAAAAGTAGAGATGTCTAAGGTTAATCCTGATAGGCCAGCTGCAGAGTTAGAACCGTTGTCTATTTGTTCAGGTGTAATAATTACATTTCCACTACCATCTAATTGCACTATAATGTTTTGTGTGATTACGATCGGTACAGCTTCAATTACGTTTACAGTTCTCGTGATTTGATCTGATTCATTTCCATAGCTGTCAGTAGCCTTGTACGTTAGTGTATAAGAGCCTAAAGTGCTTGAGTCTACTGTTCCAGTAACTTCAATAGTTGCAGAACAATTGTCGGTAACAGTTGCCCCAGGATCAATGAATTCGGCTCCTTGTGGTACAGAAATTGTTTGGTCGTCATTTAATGTTATCGTTGGAGCCAGTAAATCTACTACTACAACGGTTCCTTCGTCAGTAGATGAATTACCTAAATTATCAGTTACTGTTAGTGTAACGGGAACTCCACCGCCACTTCCATAAGCGCTACCATCTGATATTTTAATTCCTGATACCGTATTACTGTTTTGTGAAACCCATATGGTTTCTCCATCAAATGCCAAATTATAAACAGAAACTCCATTGGTGCTTATAGAGTTTATATAGTTTCCATCCATATCCAATTGGTGGATAAAACGTTGATCGTTAGGGTTCGTTGACCAACCACTAGCATTACCTCCTATATAGATGTAGCCATTTGCGATGACCAATCCTCCATATGTATAAACTATTCCAGGAAGATTTATACTTTTTTGAAGTTGCCCTGTATTTTTGTCTAAAACATCTATTCTATTTCCTCCATATGCCAATACATAGGCAAAATCAGCATCTGTACTAATTCCTGAAGGATAATTTCCATTGGCATTGTTATAAGTCCAAACCTTTTGACCATTGCTATCAATTCGTGTATAGTTGTAAGGACTGTTTGACGTCCAATTAGCTGTATAATAATCTGTTTCACTATCAGTGTCCATCCATAATTGCATCATTTGTATTTGACCAGTAGAGAATGTTCTTAAGTATTGATGATTTTCATCATAAACATATACATTTGTTCCAGCCCACTCAGGATACCAAAATTCATTTGTATTTGGGTTGTAACCTCCACCATGACTCCTTGTTACTTGGTTTATAGTGCCTGTAAACGACATGTTAACTGCTTGACTTGAAGATCCTCCTTCTGCATTTAGATCATCACAATTGAATATAGTTCTATCAAGGCTAAAAGTAAGAGTTCCAGATCCATTATCTGTAGATCCATTGTTTAAACTAGCAGGATCAACAGTTGCATTACCGTTTTCATCTAGTTCAACTGTAACTCTTCCAGCTTTAGCTATTGGTGCTGTCGCATCAATTACTGTAACCTCTCTTGTAACTGTTTCTGATTCGTTACCATTTTTGTCTATTGCTTTGTAGGAAAGTGTATAAACACCTGGGGTGCTTAAATCCAAGTTTCCTGAAACCTCTATCTCAGCATTACAATTATCAGTAGGTGTTGCTCCTGGGTCGTTGAATACCGTATCAGAATTAACAGATACTTGCGCATTGCCATTTAGAGAAATGTTAGGAGCTATATGGTCTTCAACTGTTACTCCAAATACCTGAGAGCGTGAATTACCCAAAGGATCTGTCGCGGTTAAAGTAACTGAATTTGAGCCACCAACTCCAGTATAAGCACTTCCGTCAGCAATTTTAACTCCATTTATAGTGTTTCCGTTGTCAGAAATCCACATGGTTTCACCATCGAATGACATATTGTATGGGGTTCTTCCAGAGTATGTAGATCCTACATATGTCCCATCCATATTTAATTGGTGAACATATTGATAGTTATGAGGGTTATTACTCCATCCGTTCGCGTAACCAGCAATGTAAATATACCCATTTGCTACTACCAAATTTCCATAGCCATAAATACTGCCAGGGATATTAATATTTTTCACGAAAGCACCAGTATCCTTGTCTAGTACTCTTAAGTAGTTTTGCCAAGCTCCATACGCATAAACGTAGTCAGCATCAGCAGAGACTGATACAGCTGTAGCTCCCATGTTGTAGGACCAGATTGTAGAACTACCAGATCTTTTTGTTATGGTGTTATATCCCCAATTTGCTGTATAGTAATCAGTTTCACTTGAAAGGTCCATCCATAATTGCATAATTTGATTTTGACCTGTATTGAAAGATCCAGTGGGATTATGATCTGCATCATATTTGTAAACTGTTGTTCCTGACCATTGTGGGTACCAGAATTCATTTGTGTTTGGGTTATAACCACCTCCATGAGAGTGTGTAGGTTGATTAACAGAGCCAACAAATTCAGGTGTAATTGCATCTGAGTTGCCTCCTAAATCATCACATGTAAAATTCGTTTTATCTATAGATAGGGTTACAGGCCCATCTGAATCAGTTGTTCCTGTGTCTATATCTTGTGCTGTAATAGAAGCTTGACCATTGGTGTTTAAAACTATAGTAATATCTTGACCTTGAATATTTGGTGCCGATGTGTTGAATTCTATTGCGTAAACTTCTATTTCGGTTATAAAACCAGCACCGAAACTATAATATGTTGAAGTTGTATTTATGCCTGTTAATGCTTTTAGAGCGGAAGAAGATCTATAAGCACTGCCATCAATAGAATTGTAGCTATGTACATTTAAATAACCACCATTCATAGTATTGTTAATTTGAAGGTCGTGTCCACCTCCAAATGTAGGTCCATAGTTCGGGTTGTTATAAATACTGTATTGTGGATAATAGATTGAGGCTTTTCTGTCTGTAGTTAAATTAAAAGCAAAAGCTTCATTACTAGATCCGTAACCTGAAGTTGAGGATGCTGATGCTGTTGAGAAAAAGCCGAAAACGTTGCCGTTATTTGTTTTAAAAATAGTTAATGTAGCGCCTTTGTTATCTACTGCATTATGAAAGGCAGCTGTACTTGCTCCGTTTGAAGATCTTCTGTATAATAAAGTTCCAGATGGAACTACATTTATACCTTCTAGCCAAGTTCTTAATACTTGGTTATCGTTACCGTCTGCTATGGTAGATCCTGGTAAAATAGGAAATACACTTTGTGCATTAACACTAATCATTCCAATGAATAAAAGAACAAGAAGTGAATATTTATGTAATTTTTTCATCATGTTTAGTTGTTAACAGTTAATTTAAATTTTTGCAAATATTCTGATACAGAGGTTGGGTATTTATCTCCTGTTTTTCTTGTAAGAATTAATTTCGCTGAAGATTCACAGCTGTCAATAATAGTAGTTCCTGAGCTTATGCTAATAGTTCGCATCTCGTCTGTGTCATTAGTAGTTGCTGATTTTGAAAAAGAGATTGATTTGCTTGTAGAATTTTCATTTACAAACTTAAGCCCAAATGTTTCATGACTATTAAGATGATTTTCAGCCATTTTTATCGGATCAATTAAGTTATTTTGACTTTCACATTTACTTATTTTGTAGTAAACTTTAATACCAGAAACATTTTTTAATAAAACCCATTCTTTAACTGTTTCATCAAAACTGTTCATTGTAGCTAATTTATTGTCAGCTTGTGCTGTGCTAATTAGACAACTTGTAATAATAAATGTGAAAAGGTGTTTTTTGAAGGTTTTTTTGTGAAGAAGAGGGAATAATTGTGTTTTTTTGAGTGAAAGTAATTTTATACGCATAATTATAAAGTTTGGTTAGTGAGAGTTAGTAATTGAAATCCTTCTGTATATACAGTTTTCCTTTTAGGAGCTCCTAAATGGATGTGGGTCAAATATATAAAGCGGGGAATCTGAGTGTAAAAGTGGGGAATCTGAGTGTTTTAATCTACGTGTGTTGCTTCATGAAAATTGTCATTTAGTAGTATGTAGGGATAACTCGAATTGTGAGGTAAATATAATAAAAAAAAACTAACTATAATTTTACTGTGTTTGTAATCAGGTATTTATACCTGGTTTTGAGGTTTAGATATTCCTGTGAATATATTCTATAATCATTGAATGAAATCCTTTGGTTGTTAGTGTATCAATAGCTATTTAATACCTTTTGGAGGTTTTTGGAAGGCTATTTTTATTTAAATAACTAAGAATTTGATTTATGCTTTTTCTTTCCAATTCTTAATAATTTCTTGCTCTCTAGCTAAAACTCCTTTTGGGTTTTTCTCAAATGTATCTCTTTCTTCTTGAGTTATTGCATCAGAAAACCACCACGTGTGCATTTCTTTTACAGAAGTTTTTAAATCCCTAAATGTTAACCCAGCAGCAATTGCTTTCTTATTAGCTGCTTTAGAAGAACCATAGTTATTACCAACTGGTGGTATCCATGGCACTAAATAAGATACGCCATTTTTCTCTAGAAAATCATAATCGTCAATAGGAATTAGCGTAGTGTTTTTGTCAAAAGCGCCTTTTGCTTCATTTACAAAACCTGTCATGGTTTGTTGAGTTGTTGGTCCAGCAACATTAAATTTTCCTATAGTTTTATTCTCTGCCAAACGAATCATAAACTCTGCAACATCTCTCACATCTGCATATTGTACCAAGTCATCTGCTTTTCCAGGAACTAGTACTTCACCACCTTTTGCTAAACGAATAGGCCAATGAATAAAACGGTTGGTTTTATCTCCAGGACCAAACATATAGGTTGGTCTGGTAATAATTGTTCTGTCTGCTCCAAAAGCTTTAATTACTGCGTTTTCTGAATTGGTTTTCATAACACCATACCAATACTCTAATTTTTCATCTTCGTTTTCTAAGATGTCTGGTTCTTTGGTTAAAGTTTTAGTTTCTTCGGTAATATTTTCTCCTAAGTATGGATAATATACACCAGTTGACGAAGTGTATAAGTAGATTTTTGCCCTGTCTTTTAAAAGCTCTGCAGTATCTGTTGTCCATTTTACATTTCTTCCAGAATTATCAATAACAACATCCCATTCGCCTTTTTCTAAGGCAGTTAAATTGTCATTTCTATCGCCAATTAAATGCTCTACTTTATCAAATAGTTCTTTGTGTACGGTTGATTTTGTTTTTCCTCTGGTAAAAATTGAAACTGAATGTCCACGTTTTAAAGCATATGCAATTTGATGCGGACCTAAAAAGCTAGTTCCTCCTAGAATTAAGATTTTTAATTTTTTGGTTTTTTCAGTTTCGCATGCTAATAAACTTGTACCAAGAATCGGAATTGCAATTCCGGCTACGATGCTTTTCTTGATAAAATTTCTTCTACTTTTAGAACTTTCCATTTGGTAAACGATTATTAATTAGAGAATTGGAAAGGTAAGATTTTTCAAGTAAAATTCAAATTGATGAATTTTTATTGCTTGAAAATAAGTATTGGTGGTTCCCAGGTTTCAGCTGAGCCTATAATATTTCTAGGTGGACTTACAATTTCCATCCGAATAGGGGTGACTTTAATCAATAAATAGCTTTCTTTTTTATTTGGATAAAAAGATTTCCAGGTGTCTTTCCAATACTTGTTTTTTGATTTTTGATCGTTTACCAGTTCGGCTTTGCCATAAATCATTGCATAGCCAGAATTATCTTTGTCTCTATAATAAATGGTGACTTTGTTATTGTTTTTAATCTGTGCAACTTTTCTGCTTTTTGGGTTTGTTCCAAACCAAACGGTTAAATCTTTTTCTGGCAGAAAAGGATCCATCATTCTAACTCTAGAAACACCGTTTTTATCTTGAGTGATTAGAGCACAAGTTCCGGTAGAAGTCATTATTTCTTTTGCTGCTTTTAACAAAACAGTTTTAGAATGTGAAGTGTTCTTAATTTGTTGTGCTGAAACATTGAAAACTAAACAGCAAACAAAAAGTAATTGCAGGGCTTTCTTCATGATCGTAAAGTTGATTTTGTCATTCTATTATTCCCAAAAAGATCTTTTCTTAATTCGGTTTTAAAACCTTTTTCTGACAGCATTTCAACAGTTTCTTCTCCTAGATATTGATTGATTTCAAAATACAATTCTCCATTTTCTTTTAAATGATTTTTAGCTAATTCTGCGATTTTAGAATAGAATAATAATGGATTGTTATCATCAACAAATAAGGCTAAATGTGGTTCGTTTTCTAATACATTTGGTTGTATTTCTTCCTTTTCTAATTCTCTTACATATGGAGGGTTAGAGACAATTATGTCATATTGCTGAGGCAACTCTTTTGTACTTAAGATATCTTGTTTAATAAAATTAACTTTCACTTTATTTAATAGAGCATTTTCTTCAGCAATAGCTAACGCGTTTTTAGAAATGTCAATAGATGAAATAGTGATATTTGCTAGATTTTTTGCTAGCGAAATGGGAATACAGCCACTGCCAGTTCCAATTTCTAAAATTGAAATATTTTTCTCTTTTCTCTTCTCTCTTTTGGCTTCATCGATAATCCACTCCACCAATTCTTCGGTTTCTGGTCTCGGAATTAAGGTGTTCTTGGTTACCTTAAAAGGTAAGCCATAAAATTCTGTTTCTCCTAAAATGTATTGAATTGGTTCTTGTGATTTTAATCTAGACAAAGCATTATATAAGTATTTAAACTTGTCTTCAGAAATGCTTAATTGAGTGTTTATTACTAAATCAATTCGTTGTAAATCGAGTTCTTTTTCAATCAGTAAAAAGAAAAATGAATCAATTTCTGTTTGAGGAAAAACCTCAGAAAGTTCTTTATTAAAACGATTTCTAAATTCTTTTAAAAGCATTTTATAATTCTTTTAGCATCCATACATTACAAGAATAATGTCCTGTATTTCCAACAGGCTTGTCTAGAGAGGCAAAACCATTTTTTGTGTACAATGCTCTTGCAGACTCCATATAAGGCATGGTTTCTAAATAACATTTTTCGAATCCAAATTCTTTGGCTTTTTCTAAGCAAATAGTAATCATTTTACTGCCGAGTCCTAAGCCACGAGCTTCTGGTAAAAAATACATCTTCTGAAACTCACAAATGTTACCTTCATAATTCTCTAATTGAGCAATGCCAGCACCTCCAATAATTCTCCCATTATGTTCTAGTACATAATATGCAGAAGTGGATTTGTTATAAGTTTCAGTCATATCATCCAACGCTTTATCTTCATAAGCAGTGCCAACTTTAGGAACACCTAATTCAATCAAAACATCTCGAATAACTTTCGCAATTTGCTCGTTATCTTTTTGTTCTATTTCTCTAAGAATATAATTGTTTGATGTCATTCTAATACATTATTTTTGCAGGAGCAAGTTACCTAATTTTTAGGAGTATATTATCTGTAACTTGCTGTTTTTTACACCAATTTTATCACTTTTGAATCACGAAAAATACATACAACGTTGTTTGCAGATTGCTAAAAATGGAATTGGAACTACAATGCCAAATCCATCTGTTGGTGCTGTTGTTGTACTGAATGATGAAATTATTGGAGAAGGATTTACAAGTCCGTATGGAAATAGTCATGCAGAGGTAAATGCAATAAATACTGTAAAAGATAAGTCGCAATTAACAGAAGCGACAATTTATGTGACTTTAGAACCCTGTTCTCATTTTGGTAAAACACCTCCATGTGCAGATTTGATAGCAAAACATCAAATTAAAAAGGTAGTAATTGGTTGTGTAGATTCTAATAGTTTGGTTACTGGTAAAGGAATTGAGCGATTGAAAAATGCAGGTTGTACTGTGATTGTTGGTGTGTTAGAGAAAGAATGCAGAGCGCATCATAAACGTTTTTTTACTGTTCAAGAAGAAAAACGCCCTTTTATTATTTTAAAATGGGCAGAAACCAACAATAGATTTATTGCGCCATTAACAAAAGAAGAAGCAAAACCTGTCTGGATTTCAAATACTTATTCTCAACAGTTAGTGCACAAGTGGCGAAGTGAAGAACATGCTATTTTAGTGGGGACGAATACTGTTATTTCAGATAATCCAAAATTGAATATAAGAAGTTGGAAAGGAAATAATCCGATTCGAATAGTGTTGGATAGAACGTTGAGAGTTCCAAAAGACGCTCATGTGTTTGATGGAAGTGTGAAAACGATTGTTCTCACGAATATTAGAATCAAGAGCCAAGAATCAAGACAACTATCAAAAATGTATGCCACTTCGAGCGGAGTTGAGAAGTCTCAATTAGTTTTTGAGCAAGTTGATTTTTCTGAAAATTTAGCTCAACAAATATGTCAAGTATTACAAAAACATCAAATCCAGTCTGTAATTATTGAAGGAGGGTTACAAATCTTACAAACCTTTATAGATGCTGGCCTTTGGGATGAAGCAAGAGTTTTTATTGGGGGAAACGAATTTGAAGATGGAGTAGGAGCTCCAGTTATTTCTGGTAAAACGATTGAGGAGTTTAAGATCAAAAATGATCGATTAAAAATTATGGCGAATGATTAAGAACATTGTATTTGATTTTGGTGATATTTTTATCAATTTAGATAAAGAAGCAACTTTTAAGGAGTTGGCTACATTGGGTGTTAGTCAGATTACTGAAGAGATGATGGCTGTTGCACATCAATATGAGAAAGGAGAAATTTCTACAAATGATTTTATTGATTTCTTTCATCAAAACTTTAAGGTTAATGAAACAGATTTGGTTTGTGCTTGGAATGCAATTTTGTTAGATTTTCCCAAGCACCGCTTGCAGTTTTTAAAAGAACTTGCTGCAAGTAATAAATACCGATTGTTTTTATTGAGTAATACCAATGATTTGCATATTAAGTGGATTCAAAATGATTGGGGAAGCCAATTGTACAATGGGTTTAAAAATTGTTTTGAGCAGTTTTATCTATCTCATGAAATTGGTTTTAGAAAACCCAATGCAGATATTTATGAATTTGTATTGCGAGAAAATAAGTTGAAAGCTGAAGAAACATTTTTTATAGATGATACTTTAGAAAATACAGTAGCAGCAGAAAAATTAGGAATACAAACGTGGAATTTAATTCCAGGTAAAGAAGATGTGGTAGATTTATTAATGAAAAAAGAAATGAACACGTGATTTATTTAATTTTAAGTATTTTAATTTCTAGTTTGTTATTTGTTATTTTTAAACTTTTCGATGTTTTTAAAATTAACACTTTACAAGCTATTGTAATAAATTATGCAATTGCGTTGTCATTTGGATTAGGGTCTTCAACAAGTTCTTTACCAATAGTAGAAATCCCAAAACAGCCTTGGTTTTTGGGGGCTTTTTGTTTGGGTTTTTTATTTATTTCTGTATTTAATGTAATGGGAATTACTGCTCAGAAAAATGGATTATCAGTAGCTTCAGTTGCTGGGAAAATGTCAGTCGTTATTCCGGTAGTTTTTGGGATTTTCGTTTATAATGAGAGTGTTGGTTTTTTGAAAATTGTCGGAATCTTGATGGCTTTAATTGCTGTTTATCTATCATCAGCAAAGAGTGATACGAGTCCTGTGAAATTTAAAAACTTAGTGTTTCCGTTGTTGCTATTTGTAGGGTCGGGTTGTATAGATGCAGGGTTAAAATATGTAGAAAGTACATCTGTCTCAGATAATGCTGTTCCGATGTTTTTAGCAACTATTTTTGGTTGTGCCTTTGTTTTAGGACTGTTTGTAGTTGTTACTCAGATGATAAATGGTAAATTTCAATTTCAATTAAGAAATGTTTTGGGTGGAATTGCCTTAGGGATTCCAAATTATTATTCTATGGAGTTTTTAATCAAAGCATTGCAAACAGAAGGAATGGAAAGTTCTACGCTTTTTACCATTAATAATGTTTCGATAGTTATTTTTACTACTGTTTTTGCCTTGATGTTTTTTAAAGAAAAACTGATCAAAAAAAATTGGATTGGTCTTGCTTTGGCTGTAATTAGTATTTTATTAGTAGCATTGGTGTAATGGATAAAACAATTGATGCATATAAAACAATTGAGAAGCCTTCTGAGGAAACATTATTTAAAGATAGAAATAGTAAGTTTTTTGGCTATGCTTTTCCTGTTTTAAATGAAGAAGATGTAAAAGAAGCAATTGATGGTTTAAAGAAGAAGCATCATTCTGCACGTCATTTTTGTTATGCTTGGCAATTTGGAGTAGAAACTATTCGTTTTAGGGCAAATGATGATGGTGAGCCAAGTAACTCGGCAGGAATGCCAATTTATGGGCAGATTCAAGCTTTTGGAGTAACAAATATTCTAATTGTTTCTGTTCGGTATTTTGGAGGAACAAAACTTGGTGTAGGGGGTTTAATCAATGCTTATCGTAGTTCTGCAAAACTAGCATTGGAGGATTCTGATATTATTGAAAAAACAATTAATATAAATTTTCAGCTCTCTTTCGGTTACGATATGATGAATAAAGTAATGAGAATCATCAAAGAGAAAAACTTAAATATTATTTCTCAGCAACTAGAATTATCTTGCCAATATATAATTTCAGTTCGTAAAAAAGATGCAGATACCATTTTTGAAATCTTTACCAATCTGTACAAAGTAGAAATTAAAAAAGTTGATGATTAGTCTTTATTTTAGCTTTTCTAAAATATAATCTGGACAACGCATTGGTTTTTTTGTGGTCTTATTGATGAAGGCTAAAACAGTGTTCCCGGTTGTTAATAACTCGTTGTTTTGATTCGTTATTTCGTAATCAAATTCAATTTTAACAGCAGGTATTTTTTTTAGAGTGGTTTTTACTGTAATTTCATCGTCGAATTCAGCTGATTTTTTAAAGTTGCATTGTAAGGAAATTACGGGAAGTATTACGTTGTTTTCTTCCATGTTTTTGTAAGAAATATCAAGTGACCTGAGCCAGTCAATCCTACCCATCTCTAGGAACTGAGCATAATTACCGTGATAAACGACTCCCATTTGGTCGGTTTCTGCGTAACGTATTCTAAATGAGGTAAAACGAGATATCATTAATTTTGGTTTTTAGAGACTCTGATTCTACGAAAAAAAAAGTTAATAATCAATAGCAAATACATTTTTTTATACTGAATTTTATTCACACTTTTGTATAGCTCTTGAAAAAGGATGAAAATCCAGAAAAACGAAACAATTTATTAACCCTATTATCTGCTTAATTTAGAATGACTAAAACTGCTGACTCAGTTTGGAATGAGTGCCTCTCTTTTATAAAAGACAATATAAAGCCACAAGCATATAAGACTTGGTTTGAGCCTATTAAGTCAATTAAGATTTCTGGAGAAGCATTAACAATTCAAGTGCCAAGTAAATTCTTTTATGAGTGGTTAGAAGAACACTACATTAAATTGTTAAGAGTTGCGTTAGTTAGAGAGTTAGGGAAAGATGCAAAACTGATTTATGATGTACGTATGGAAAATACGTATAGCAGTAACAGTCCGCAAACAGTAAAAATACCAAGTTCAAACAGAGATCCTCTTAAGCCACAAAAGATAACGATTCCTGTCGAAACTAAAAATAGAGAGTTAAGAAATCCGTTTGTGATTCCTGGACTTCAAAAAGTAAAGATTGAATCTCAATTAAATGCAAACTACAATTTTAATAATTTTGTAGAAGGAGATTCTAACCGTTTAGCAAGATCAGCTGGAATGGCTGTTGCAAACAAACCTGGAGGAACTTCATTTAATCCATTGTTGATTTATGGTGGAGTGGGATTAGGGAAAACGCATATCGCTCACGCAATAGGAGTTGATATCAAAGATAAATATCCAGATAAAACAGTATTATATATTTCTTCAGAGAAATTTACACAGCAATTTATCGATTCTGTAAAATCAAATACTAGAAATGATTTTATTCATTTTTATCAAATGATTGATGTATTGATTATTGACGATGTACAATTCTTGTCTGGTAAAACAGGTACGCAAGATGTATTCTTCCATATATTTAACCATTTACATCAAAATGGAAAGCAAGTTATTTTAACTTCTGATAAAGCACCTGTAGATATGCAAGATATCGAACAGCGTTTGTTATCTCGTTTTAAATGGGGGTTGTCAGCAGAATTACAAGCACCAGATTACGAAACAAGAATTTCTATTTTACAGAATAAATTGTTTAGAGATGGTGTTGTAATGCCAGAAGATATTGTTGAATATATTGCTAAGAATATCAAATCTAATGTTAGAGAGCTAGAAGGAGTTATTATTTCTATGATTGCTCAAGCTTCTTTTAATAGAAGAGAATACACCTTAGAATTGGCAAGACAAATTGTAGATAAATTTGTTAAGAATACCAAGAAAGAAGTTTCTATTGATTATATCCAAAAAGTAGTTTCTAAATACTTTGATATGGATGTAGCGACCTTGCAGTCTAAAACAAGAAAGCGTCATATTGTGCAAGCTAGACAATTGGCTATGTTTTTTGCAAAAAGAATGACCAAGTCGTCTTTGGCAAGTATTGGTTCTCAGATTGGACATAGAGATCACGCAACGGTTTTACATGCTTGTAAAACAGTTGATAATTTATCAGAAACAGATAAGCAATTCAGAAAATACGTTGACGACTTAACCAAGAAGTTGACTTTCTAAAACTTACATTATGAAAATACTAATGGTATGCTTGGGGAATATTTGCCGTTCTCCCTTAGCGGAAGGTATTTTACAATCAAAAGTGCATTCAGATAGTATTCAAGTAGATTCTGCAGGTACAGCAGCCTATCATGTTGGTGAGCTGCCAGATCAACGTTCTATTGCTGTTGCTAAGAAATACGGAATTGATTTAACCAAACAGCGTGCACGAAAATTTTCTGTAAAAGATTTTGATACCTTTGATTTGATTTATGCAATGGATGCAAGCAATTATCAGAATATTTTGGACTTAGCAAGGAATAATGAAGATGAGCAAAAAGTTAAACTCATTTTAAATGAAATTGATTCAGAATCTAATAGTGATGTTCCAGATCCATATTATGGCGAAAACGATGGTTTTGAAAATGTATATCAAATGCTAGATACAGCTTGTGCTATTATTGCGCTAAAAAACTAAAAATCATGAAAGGAAAATTATATTTAATTCCGACTACTTTAGGAGATAACGAACCATTAGAAGTAATGCCTTTGTCAGTTAAGAAAGTAGTAGAACAAATAGATTATTTTATTGTTGAAAATGAAAAATCAGCAAGAAGATTTATTAAAAAAATTACACCTAAAAAATCGCAGCCATCATTAAAAATAATGCTATTAGATAAATACGCGAACGAAATAGAGACGCGTACCTATTTAGATATTTGTAATGAAGGATTTTCTGTTGGATTATTGTCTGAAGCTGGAGTTCCAGCTGTTGCAGACCCAGGAGCAACCATCGTAAAATTGGCGCATGAAAAAGGAATTCAAGTGGTTCCTTTAGTTGGGCCATCTTCTATATTAATGGCGATGATGAGTTCTGGTATGAACGGCCAAAGTTTTGCGTTTAATGGCTATTTACCAATTGATAAATCAGAAAGAAAAAAAGCAATAAAAGAATTAGAAAGACTGTCAAAAGATAAAAATCAATCTCAAATTTTTATTGAAACTCCCTATAGAAACGAAAAGTTGCTTATCGATTTAAAAGCAACATTAACTCCAACTACAAATTTATGTATCGCAGCAGATATTACCTTGCCTACTGAGTATATAAAAACAAAAGAGGTGAGAGGTTGGAAGAATGAAAATCCAGATCTACACAAAAGACCTGCTATTTTTATTATTCATAAATAAAACTGGAATGAAAAAGAAAATAAAAATAGCACTAATTGTTTTTTTTGGAGTTTTTGCCATTTATAATTTTTTACTTTACCCAACTGGCCTTTTTGTGGTATATAATAACCCAACTATAGCAAACGATCCAGGTATAAAGATGAATTCTAAAACTTTGGGAACAAATTTAATAACTTCAAAAAATGGAGACTTTGTTTGCTATAAGTTTAATGATTTGTATGTAGATAAGCATGTAAGAGTTCATAGGCAAGTTGCAAAAGAAAATGACACGCTAAAAATTGTAGAAGGAGTTTTAATAGTGAATAGTAAAACTGTTGACGATAACTTAAATTTGAGGTTTAATTATGAAGTAACTGAAAAAAAATTTAAAGAGATTCAGAAAATGCCAAATGTGAATAATGATGTTTATTCTTCTGTGTTTTTTAATAAAGGGCCTGTTCTGCTATCATTAACCAATGAATTTATCCGTCAGAATAAATTAAAATTAGTTCGATTAAAAGATTCAGTTAATCATTTTGATGAAACAATTTATAAGCTCTATAAAGAAAAATGGAACAAAGATAATTTTGGTCCATTAATAATTCCTGAAAATAAAATATTCGTGCTAGGGGATAATAGAGATAATACTTTTGACTCTAGAACTGGTGGGTTAATTGATGTAAATGATTTAGTTGGTGTATTGTTTAAAATATTTTAAACCCTAGCTTTTCTGTTAGCAACTACAGTGGAAACATTATAATCTGCAAACTTTTTCAGATAGCATTCTATAGAAGAACCATATGCATCGCTTAAGTTATTGCTTCCATTTGTGCGTAAATATTTCTTTACATTTCCTGCGCCACTTAAATGAGCGGCAGCTAAGATGCCAGATTCTGTAATTGTAATTCCGTTAATGGTTTTACCAACCATTCTTTTAATGTCTTTTCGTAAAATCCATTTGTTTACAGAGCACAATGCAGAAAATGCACGTTCTTGTAGTTCTGGGTTTTTTAAAAAAGCATCTGGATTTTTAATTCTAAAACGATCTAGCGTAGTAATACCGAATTGGTACTTCCCAAGATACCCTAACGTATTTACTGCTCTATAGTTTCCTTGTGATTCTTTAAAAGCAAGGGCTTCTTTAAAAGCGATAAAGTTGTTTTCTAAGAATAAGATTTCAAAATCACTATATTCTTCTACTGTAATAATTTCTGTTGAACTCTTTTCTTCTTTTTTGTCTATAACAACTGCGTTGTTTGTCAAAAGAACAATTCCGAAAATCAATAAAAAATATCTAATAATAATTTACTTTCTGTTAAGCGGGTGCAAAAGTACAACATATATTTTAAATAGCTGGTAATCAGCTCATTTGTATTTGTTAGAAATACAAATAATGTAATTTAAATCCGTTTTTGGTGTTGTATTCTAATGTAGGAGCAGGAATTTTTATGAAATTGATAGTAGAGAACAAAGTCTTTAAGAATTTCGAATTTGTCTGTATTTTGGTTAAGTCTAGATCTAAGCTCAAGTAGAACTGTCTATATGGGTTTTGAACAGGATTGGAAGCGCCGTAAAGCATTCCGTCAGCACCATAACCAAAAGCAACATTTAGCCATTTTGGAAAATTCCCTTTTTTATTGAATGACCAAATATTTGCAGACAACCAATAGGTTTGTCCGTTGTAATCTTTTAAGGTTTGTTGAATAAAATTTTCTCCCAAAATATTTGGCCTTTGTTTGGCATAATCTGTTTGATGAAAAGAATATTTTAAGACAATACGTTGTTCTTCCCACAATAACTCTTGTCCAACTAACAATCCTGTTCCGCTAGCATTTGCTAGAATATCTCCCCAAGAAGCGCCCCATTTTTTAGAAAACCCATCCAATACTTCTAAAGCTGTTAAAAAGGTGAAACCAAAAGTAGCTCCATAAATTAATTGATTTTTCTTGTTAACTCCAGCCCAGTCTAAGGCCTCCATTCCAACTTTTCCGAAATAATAAGACGTCATTAAATGTCCAATTTTATCCATTTGCTTCCACTGACTGTTGTCATTGATAAAATGAAAACTAGAACGCGGGTAATCTGCATACCACAACTTATCTAATGCGACTAAAGTTCCAATAGCTAACGTAGTTTTAGTTATTGCAACGGCATTTCTTCTTTTAGTGTTTAAGGTGTCAGACTTTTTATAGAATGATGATGTTTGTGCGTTGATTGTTAAAGCAAATAAGAAAGTTATTAAAGAAAAAAGATAAGAGGTTCTTTTATAAATGGATTCCCGATTTCTCGGGAATGACAGATTGCTTTTTTGTATTTTTTTATAGTTTAACAATCTAACTATCTATTTATTCCCTGTTGATTCATCCAACGATGGTATTTTGCAGCATTTCTATTGTGTTGCTTTAAAGTGATCGCAAAAGCATGATAACCGATCTTGTCAACATCTGCACACATAAAGATATACTTGTGTTTCGTTGAAAATAAAACGGCATCAATAGAAGAGATGTCTGGCATTGCAATTAATGATGGTGGAATGCCTCTATGAATGTAAGTGTTATATGGTGAATCTATTTTTAAATCTTTGAAGAGCACTCTTTTTACAGTGAAATCTTGACCGTATTTTTCTTTTAATGCATATATAATTGTTGGATCGGCTCCAAGAGGAATTCTTCTTTTTATCCTGTTTAAGTATAAGCCAGCAACAATTGGTCGTTCTGAAACCTTGGCAGTTTCTTTTTGGACAATAGATGCTAAAGCGATGACTTGTGTTCTGTTTAGCTTTAATTCTCGGGCTTTTTTGATTCTTTTTTCTGTCCAAAAACGATTATATTCCTTGTGCATTCTATCTCTAAATTGTTCTGCATCGGTATTCCAGTAGAACTCATAGCTATTAGGAACATACATTCCTAGAGCGGTTTTAGAAGTGAATTTGTGTTTCTTTAAAAAAGAAACATCTGTTATTGCGTTTAGAATAGCTGTCGAATCTGCTTCAATCTGAACAGCAATTCTTCCTGCTAAATTTTCGAGAGAATGTTGGTTGTTAAATACCAGTTTTATTGGTGTTTGTTTACCACTTCTTAGTAAATTAATTAAATCATTATTAGAAATTCCTTTCGGAATTTTAAATTTACCTGCTCTAATTACGCTGCTGTATTTTTTTCGGTTGGCAACCCAAATAAAAGGTTTTACACGTTTTAAAAATGGTCTTATTTCATTTTCTACATCTTTTAAACTACTGTTTGTTTTGATGTAAATAAAGCCTTCTTTGATAGTACTTGGCGCGTAAATTTTGTTGTAAATATTATAGGTTAATACACCTCCAACTATTAGAAGTAGACTAACTATTAATAAAATGAGTTTCTTTTTATTCATTGATAATTTGAAATAAGATTTCGTCTTTAAATTTTTTGTCAGAAAAAAGCCAGTCTTTTTTTACGCCGATTTTCTGAAATTGGTGTTTTTGAAATAATGCGATACTTTTAGAATTATCGAAAGTGATATTTGCATACAATTGATGTAGGTTTAAATGTGTAAAGCAATAGTTCACTAATAGTTCAATTGCTTCTGAAGCGAATCCGTTTTTCTGATATTTTTGATGAATCAAAATTCCAATTCCGGCTCTTTTGTGTTGAGGATTGAAATCGAACAAATCAATCATACCTACAGCTTTCTGATTTAAATTCTCTTGAATGATTAAACGTAATTGTTTAGCTTCAAAAATATCTAAATGTGCATTTTCTAAATATTGTTTTAATAAAAACTTTGAAAAAGGAGTTTGAGTATGGCTTACTTCCCAAAAAGATTCATTGTTTTCTGTTTCAAACAGAAACTCTAAGTCTTCTGGTTCAAGAGCGCGTAATGTGATTATATTTCCTTGTAAAGTATTCATTAAGATTCTATAGTTCCTTTAAAAACAAAAGTAGCAAGACCTTTTAAAAAGATATTGGTATACCTGTCGTTTCCTACCTTAAAAGCAACTTCTAATTCGCCTCCTTCTACAGGTAGAGTTATTGTGTTTGATGTTGTTTCTCCTGTTTTATGCATTGCTACAGCAACAGCAGTAACACCAGTTCCACAAGCCAATGTTTCATTTTCCACACCTTTTTCATAAGTACGGACTCTAAAGGTAGTTTCATTTATTTTTTGAACAAAATTCACATTGCTTCCAGGAGCATCATAACTATATCTAATTTTCTTTCCGTTTTCAAAAACAGGATATTTATCAAGATCAGCTACTAGTTCTACATGATGTTGAGTTCCTGTATATGCATAAACAGAGTTGCTATTTATTTTTATATCGTCTACATCAATCATTTGTAAAGAAACGGTGTTATTTTCTATTTCTGCATAGTGAGATCCATCATAGCCAGTGAAAGTTGTTTTAGAAGTTATAATTTTTAAATACTTTGCAAAAGCAACTGCACATCTACCACCATTCCCGCAAAAGGTCTCACTTCCATCTGCATTAAAATAGCTCATTTTAAAATCAGAGACAGCATCATTTTCAATTAAAATAACACCATCTGCGCCAATTCCAAAATGTCGATCACACAATCTATGTATTAAAGATGAGTTATCTTTTGGAAAGAATAGGTTTCTGTTATCAATCATGATAAAGTCATTTCCTGTTCCTTGGTATTTGTAAAAATATATATTCATAAGCTACAAATATAACAATTTATATACTGAATACTGTTTGTTAACACAGGGTTAAAAACCGTTAAATAGCGTTAAACAGATTTGATTGAAATGTTAAAATTGTATATTTGAATAGTTCTAAAAAATATTAAAATGATGAAAAAAACAGCTAGTTTATTAGGAATTGCAGTTTTAGGAGGAGTATTAACGCTTGGTGGGTACAAAGTTTTTCTAGAAAAACCACAAGTAATTATTGAGCGAACGGTAGAACCCGCTATACAAGCCATACAGACAAATTTTAAATCTGCAGATGTATCAACAACGTATTCACCAACAAATTTTACAGAAGCAGCTGAAAAAACTATACATGCTGTTGTTCATGTTAAAAACACCGCAATAAAAACACAAACCAATCGATCTTTAGAATACCATTTTGGTAGAGGTAGTGGAACACGAAAGTATGAACAAGTAGGAACTGGAAGTGGAGTTATTATTTCTGCAGATGGATATATAGTGACCAATAATCATGTAATTGATGGAGCATCGGCTCTAGAAGTTACCTTAAACAATCAGAAAAAATACAAGGCAGAATTGATAGGGACAGATCCAGAAAATGATATTGCTTTGTTGAAAATTGATGCAATTGGTGATTTACCATATATTCCTTTTGCTAATTCTGATGCCATAAAGGTTGGAGAATGGGTATTGGCTGTTGGAAATCCATATAATTTAACATCAACAGTAACAGCTGGGATTGTAAGTGCAAAAGGTAGAGATTTGAAAGGGAACGGGAGTATTGTAGATTCCTTTATTCAAACAGATGCCGCTGTAAATCCTGGAAATAGTGGTGGAGCTTTGGTAAATACTCGTGGAGAATTGGTTGGTATTAATACTGCGATTTCTTCTAAAACAGGATCGTTTGTAGGCTATTCTTTTGCGGTTCCTTCGAATATTGCTAAAAAAGTAATTGAAGATTTGATGGAGTTTGGAAAAGTGCAAGAAGCTGTTTTAGGTATTTCAATTGATAGAGCTTATACAGAAGATGGTGTGAAAATAGGAGGGTTTTCTGATAAAAGTGAAGCAAAAAAAGCAGGTTTAAAAGCAGGAGATATTATTAAGAAGATCAATGATATTGACATAGCTAAGTTTTCTGATCTAAAAGGACATTTAAAAGCCAAAAGACCAAATGAAACAGTGAGTGTAACTGTTGATAGGGATGGAGTGATGATTTCTGAAAAAGTGAAACTTTCTAAAAGAAAAATACAATATATTTCAAGTGCTTTTAATTGGGAGTTGAAAAACTTGACGAAAAAAGAGTTGAAAAGTCATGGTGTTTCTAATGGAGTAATAATATTTAGAACGGGAGATGATGAATCCGAAAATAGCTTAAAAGGTTATATCATTACTAAGGTAAATAATGCAATAATTAAGGATGCGAAAAAAGCGGTGCAAGTTTTAGAAGCATTAGGAAAAGATAGAAGGTATAAAATTGTTATTGAAATGATAAATACTGATGGAGAAAAAGAAAGTATTCGTTTTAGATAGAAGGAAATTTTAGATAAAATGTATCCTGTTTTTGAGTTTTTGAAAAACAAGATGTTTTATTTACGAAAACTTTACGAAATCGATTTCGTTTTCTAATAAAAATCAATACTTTTGCACCGAATTTCAAATTTAATCGATATAACACAACTATGTCAACAACAACAAATTACGAAAAAGAAGTTGCTTTACAAACGCAAACAAGAAAAGTAGCTGTAGAATTTATCAATATTGTAAACGAATTATGGTATGATAAATCAATTGAATTAGTACTTTTTAGAAACCAATTAGTTGATAAAAGAGCTAGTGAAATTTTAAACTTGGTAAAATACTCTGAAGAGTTTGTAGCAAAGCCAATCACAATTTTTGATGCTTTAGATATTGCCAAAGCAATTCATGAATTAGAATTACCATCTTCTAAATTAGATATCGGAAAGCTTGCTTACGAATGTCAATTAAATGAAGAAGCATGTGCTGATAAATTAGCATTTGTAAAGAATAAATTAAAAGACGCAGCAAAAGTTGGAGATATTCAACCTAAAGATGTTGTTTTATATGGTTTTGGTAGAATTGGACGTTTATTAGCCCGTGAGTTAATGAATAAAATGGGTAAAGGTTCTCAATTACGTTTAAGAGCCGTTGTTACTCGTGGAGAAATCAATCAAACTGTTTTAGAAAAAAGAGCTTCATTATTAAGTATAGATTCTGTTCATGGAGATTTCTTAGGAACTGTTACTGTTGATGTAGAAAATAATGCATTAATCATTAATGGAACAACTGTTTATATGATTTCTGCAAAACAACCAGAAGATATTGATTATACAGCATACGGAATTAACGATGCTTTAATTATTGATAATACAGGTGCTTTTAGAGATAAAGAAGCGTTAGGTAGACACTTAATTCCAAATGGAGCAAGTAAAGTGTTATTAACTGCGCCAGGAAAAGGAATTCCTAATATTGTTCATGGTGTAAATCATACAGAGCATAATCCGGATGTCGTAGATATTTTCTCTGCAGCTTCTTGTACAACAAATGCAATTACACCAGTTTTAAAAGTATTAGAAGATAACTTTGGAATTGACAAAGGGCACTTGGAAACAATCCATGCATATACAAACGATCAAAACTTGGTTGATAATATGCACAGTAAATATCGTAGAGGTAGAGCAGCAGCTTTAAATATGGTAATTACAGAAACTGGAGCAGGGAAAGCTGTTGCAAAAGCATTGCCAGCTTTAGAAGGGAAGTTAACTTCAAATGCAATTAGAGTTCCTGTACCAAATGGATCTCTTGCTATTTTAAGCTTGCAATTACATTCTGATGTTACTGTTGATTCTGTAAATGCAATTATGAAAAAATATGCATTAGAAGGAGATTTAGTTGAGCAAATCAAATATTCTGTTGATAATGAATTAGTGTCATCTGATATTGTTGGTTGTGCAGCTCCGTCAATTTTTGATAGTAAAGCAACTATTACAGACGGAAACAGTATTGTTATTTATGTTTGGTATGATAACGAATATGGTTATTCGCATCAAGTAATGCGTTTGGCAAAGCATATTGCAAAAGTGAGACGTTTTACCTACTATTAGTAGTCACTTATAGATATATAAAAGCCGAAACATTTGTTTCGGCTTTTTTGTTTTCTTGCTCGTCGATTTTTCGCTATTTTTAACCTTCTTAAAACGTATTACAATGAAAAATCTAATCACATTAATTTTTGCAATAGCAATAACAACTACTACAATGGCACAAAAAGACGATTTTTACTACGAAATTCCTCCAGCTCCAAAAGAGTATACAGCAACAACTGTAGCAAGTAGAATGGTAGACGGTTTAGGGTTTAGATATTATTGGGCAACATACGGTTTAACAGAGAAAGATTTAAAGTTTAAACCGAATAGTGAAGCAAGAACTTCGTTAGAAACCATAGATCATATTTTAGGGTTATCACAAGTAATTGTGAACTCAACATTAAAAGTTGGTAATGGGGCAAAACAGCCAAAAATGACTTTTGAAGAAAAGAGAACTAAAACCTTAGCAAATTTACAAAAGGCAAGTGAAATTTTAAGAAAAGCAACAAGCTTAGGTGACTTTAAAATTGTTTTTGGAAAAACAGAATTCCCGTTTTGGAATCAAATAAATGGACCAATTTCTGATGCACTTTGGCATACAGGGCAAGTAGTTTCGTTTAGACGTTCTTCTGGTAACCCGTTTCCTAAAGGTGTAAGTGTGTTAAGAGGAACCAAGAAAGATTAATTTGAAAAGTAGCTATTGCTAAATGAGTACAATTCAACAACAAATACAATTGTTAAGAGAAGAGCTTAACAATCACAATTATAATTATTATGGTTTAGATAATGCATCTATTTCTGATTATGATTTTGATATCAAACTCAAAGAGTTAGAGAAATTAGAAACAGAAAACCCTCAGTATTTTGATGCGAATTCTCCAACCCAAAGAGTTGGAGGAGAAATCACCAAAAACTTTGAAACGGTGACCCACAAAAACCGAATGTACTCCTTAGACAATTCGTATTCTAAAGAAGATTTATTGGATTGGGAAAAGCGAATTCAGAAAAAGCTTGGTTCTGATGATATTGAATATACTTGCGAGCTAAAATATGATGGAGCATCCATCAATTTAACCTTTGAGAACGGAAAATTCATAAAAGCAGTCACTCGTGGAGATGGGTTTCAAGGTGATGATGTAACTACAAATATTAGAACTATAAAATCGATTCCTTTACTTCCAAAAGGTGATTATGTTACCGATTTTGAAATGCGTGGAGAAATCATTTTGCCACTAGATGGTTTTCATAAAATGAATGAAGAACGTGTTGCAAATGGAGAAGAGGAATATAGAAACCCTAGAAACACGGCAAGTGGTAGTTTAAAGCTACAAGATAGCGCAGAAGTCGCAAAACGACCGTTAGATTGTTTGTTGTATCAGGTTGTTACAGACGAGCGTAAATACAAAACACATTATGAGAGCTTAGAGAATGCACGTATTGTTGGGTTTAAAGTTCCAAAAACGATTGCATTAGCGAAAAGCATTGATGAAGTTTTTGATTTTGTAAATCTATGGGATTCTAAAAGAAATGAATTGCCATACGAAACAGATGGCGTTGTAATTAAGGTCAATGATTTACAACAACAAGAAGAACTCGGTTATACTGCAAAAGCGCCGCGTTGGGCAATTGCGTACAAGTTTAAAGCAGAGCAAGTTTCTACTGTGTTGCATGAAATTACGTACCAAGTTGGACGAACTGGTGCTATTACTCCTGTGGCAAATTTAGAACCTGTGCAGTTGGCAGGAACTACAGTTAAACGCGCTTCATTACACAATGCAGATCAAATTGAGAAATTAGATATTAGAATAAACGATACCGTTTTTGTGGAAAAAGGAGGAGAAATCATTCCGAAAATAATAGTGGTAGATTTCACAAAAAGATCAGCAGATTCTGAGCTAACAATCTATGCCCAGAATTGCCCAGAATGTGAAACTGAATTGATACGAACAGAAGGTGATGCAAAACACTATTGTCCAAATGAATTTGGTTGTGCACCGCAAATTACAGGAAGAATTCAGCATTATATCAGCAGAAAAGCCATGGATATTGATGGTTTGGGAGGAGAAACGGTTGATTTGTTACGTAAGGAAGGATTGATTCAGAATTATGCAGATTTGTATGATTTACAAGTTGAACAAGTGATCCCGTTAGAAAGAATGGCAGAGAAATCTGCTCAGAATATGGTAGCAGGAATAGAAAAGTCTAAAGAGATTCCGTTTGAAAAGGTGTTATTTGCATTGGGAATTCGTTTCGTGGGAGAAACTGTTGCCAAGAAGCTAGTAAAACATTTTAAGTCGATAGACAATTTAATGACAGCAGATTTTGAAACCTTAATTTCTGTAGATGAAATAGGAGATCGAATTGCACAAAGTATTATTGATTTCTCGAATGATTTAGGAAATATTCAATTGATTGATCGATTAAAATCTCATGGAGTTCAATTAGAAGTTTCAGCAGAGAGTTTAGAAAATCAAACAGAGAAGTTAGAAGGAAATATTTTTGTGGTTTCTGGTGTTTTTCATCAATTAACTAGAAATGAATTAAAAAAAGCCATTGAAGACAATGGGGGGAAAGTAAGTAGTTCTATTTCTAAAAAGACAAATTATATTGTTGCTGGAGATAATATGGGGCCAAGTAAATTAGCAAAAGCAGAAACACTTGGAGTTTCAATTATTTCAGAACAAGATTTTATAGATATGATTTCTTAAAAGACAAAGACAAAGACAAAGACAAAGACAAAGACAAAGACAAAGACAAAGACAAAGACAAAGACAAAAGGCGAAATTTTGTAACAATTTTCAAATATAAGAGTCTAAATCAAAAGCTAAATCAACCAAAGATGACTAAACAAACTAAAATTACAATAGCAACAGTTTTATTTTTTATTGCTGCAATTGCAGATGTGTATGCAATCCTATCAGGAAATGTAACATTGGAGACGTATGCAAAGCCGATGTTGTTAACCTTGTTGGTAGTTGTGTATTTGGTATCTGCTAAAAAACCACTATTTTGGTATGTTTTAGGAATGTTCTTTTGTTTTGTGGGAGATGTGCTATTGATGTTTAAAGGAGCAAATTTCTTTATGTATGGATTGGCTGCATTTTTGGTAGCTCATGTTGTGTATATAAAAGTAACATCGGTTTTTTTACAAAGAGAATTGACCGTTAAGATGATTTCATCAGCGTTTCCGTTTGTTGTTTTGTTTGGAGCTTTAATGTATTTAGTGTATCCAAATTTAGGTGATATGTTGATTCCGGTTATAGTATACGGAATTACAATTTCAACCTTTGGGTCTGTTGCTTTGTTAAATTATAGAAGTGAAAAATCTACAGAAAATTCTTGGCTGCTAATTGGAGCTATTATTTTTATTTTTTCTGACAGTTTAATTGCGTTGAATAAATTTTACGAACCTAATGAGTTGTACGGAGTAACAATTATGATTACTTATATCTTAGCTCAATTTTTAATTTGCAAAGCGATGATTGTAAAGTCAAATCCTGTAAAATAAAAAGAAAACTACCTTATATTTAAAACAAGCAGTTATAATTTTGGTCTCATAACAGGAATCTCTTTTTTGTAGAGTATCAATAATATAACTCCAGCTAAAAATGTGATAGCAGCACCAGTGAATAACATGCCGCCATCATTGTTGTGTGCAATTCCTAAAATAGAAAAATGAGATAGCAATGCACCTCCCATTAATCCAATGATAAGTAATGCGCCAAGCCAAGTTTTTTTAGGGGCAAATAATAAGAAGGAAGCAATCAGTTCTAAAACACCAGTTCCTACTCTTAAATAAGCTTCGTTCTCTCCCGCAATTGTGGTGAATAAATCAATACTTTGTTGAGCTCCTGAGAATTTAAAAAATAAGGTTTGCAACATGATTACTACTGCAATTAATTTTAAGACAATTGGAAAATACTTTTTCATTACCTAAAAGATTTGCAGATATAGACGGTAGGTTTTATTATGCCTTACACTAAAATAGTTTTTCCGCCGGTAGTAATGTTTTTTTCTTCATCAAAATAGAAATCAATACGTCCTAGATTTAATCCATAGCAACCAACTTGATTTACTAATATATTTTGATTGTCTAAATTTTTAACTATTGTTGGTTTTGGTAAAAAAGTATGTGAATGTCCTCCAATAATTAAATCAATATTTTTGGTAGCTTTAGCTAAGTTTAAATCAGAAATATATTCAGGATTTCTTCTGTAGTAATATCCCAGATGAGATAAGCAAATTACTAAATCACATTGATGTTCTTCTTTCAAAATCCTACTCATGTCTTGAGAAATTTCTATCGGGTCTAAGTACTTGGTTTCCTTATACATTTTTGGATGTACCAATCCTTCTAATTGAATTCCCAATCCGAAAATTCCAATTTTTAGTCCGTCTTTAATAAAAATCTGATATGGTTTTACATGGGTGTATAAAACAGTATTTGTGAAATCATAGTTGGCAGAAACAAAATTAAAATTTGCATTTGGTAATTGTTTGTAGAATCCTTCAATAGAATTATCAAAATCATGATTTCCCAACGTAGCTAAATCATATTTAAGCATACTCATTAATTTAAACTCTAATTCGCCACCAAAATAATTAAAATACGGAGTTCCTTGGAAAATATCTCCTGCATCCAATAATAAGGTATTTGGGTTTTCTTTTCTGATATTTTCAATCAACGTAGCACGTCTTGCGACACCACCTCTATTTGCATTTTTATGATGTGTTGCTTCAAAAGGCTCTACATGACTATGCGTATCATTGGTATGTAAAATGGTGATGTGTTTTTGTCTTTTTGTTGAAAAAGAAGGCAGTGTTAGACCTCCAACTGCGGTTAAAGAAGCAGCTGCTGCTGTTTGTTGTATAAATTTTCTTCTATCCATCTTATTTTCTATTAAAGCGTCCATCCAAATAGCTTTTTAAAGTATCTACACTTTTAAAATAATCGACAATACAATCTCTCATTTTGTATTCTAAATTATATCTCTTTAATGGGGTTTTAAAGAAATTCATGAGGTCTCCACCAGACTGTAAATAATCTGTTGTTAATACGTAATATGATTTATTTTTATCAAAAGGAATATTGTTTATTTTTAAATCAAAATCACTATCAGAAATGGTTAGACGTATATGTTTAGATAGTGGATGTGCAGTATTTCCTTTTATCAAATAGTGAACAAGTTCAGTTATTTTTTCGCCAGTTAACTCTACTACAACATATAAATTCTCGAAAGGCATTAATTCAAAAGCATGTCTATTTATAACGGCTCCTTTATTTATTCCAGCTCTAATTCCACCGTAATTAAACATAGCAAAATCTATATTTTTACCTGTAAGTTTATGAAAAATAGGATTTGATCTTTCGTAAGATAAATCGGCTAATAAATTCCCTAAGCTACTTTCTAAGCGGCCATCTGTTCTTACAATGTCTTTTGAAGCATAAGAAATTATGGTATTAATCTCGTTAATCATCTTTTCTTTATAGGGTGCAATAGTTTCTGTAATAGCATTTACAGAAGCTAATGTTGAGTCTATGGCTGTAGTTTTTGCTGTGATTTTAACAACAGCATACTTTTCATTTTTACATGAAATAAATAAGATGCTCAAACAAAAAACAATAGCAATCCTCTTCAATGTTGTAGGCATGTTTTTTTAATTAAATTTGTAATAACGAATATACAATTTTAGAAGATAGATTTATGGCATTCAGGAAATTTAAAGAATACTCTTTATTAAAAAAAATCAACAAAGAATTAAAGTCAATTCCAGAATCTAGAACTCCAAATTCTAAAAAAATACATTCTGTTGCTATATTAACAAGCAACGATATTTTTAATGAAGTTGATATTGTGGCGCAAGTAAAAAACAATTTTGATACTGTTAGAAACGTTCATATTTATAGCTTTCGGAATTATAAAAAAACAGACGAAAAAACCTACAAGCATTTTACAGAAAAAGATATTGATGGAAGAGGAAGGATTAAAGACACAAGCTTTGAGAGTTTTTTAGAGAGTCCTTTTGATTTATTAATTGGTTATTTTGACACCAACAATTTATATTTAGAATACGCAGCAATAAAGTCTCAAGCTACTTTTAAAGTTGGTTTTGCAAATGTAAACGATAAAATATATGATGTACTTGTTTCAGAAAACCCACAGAACAGTCAAAGTTTTATGGAGGTTAGTAAAAAATATTTGCATCTATTAGATAAAATATAACAAATGTTTTAAAATATAACAATTCGTTTTATTTAGTTATATTCCTTGAGAAATATCATTTTATTAGTATTGCATAGGTAGTACTTCTTAAGAAATGAATAAATTTGCGGACCAAATAAAACTAAAAAATAACTTGATGCAGAAATTTGTTGGAACCGGAGTAGCTTTAGTAACCCCTTTTAATGAGGATAAAACGATTGATTTTACTGCTTTAGAAAAATTAGTGGAGTTTAATATCAGTAATGGAATTAATTATTTAGTAATTAACGGAACCACTGGAGAAAGTGCAACGATTACTAAAGAAGAAAGAAATGAAATTGTAACAACAATTGCTAAGGTTAATAGCAATAGAGTGCCTCTTGTCTTAGGAATTGGAGGGAACAATACTCAACATGTAGTTACAGAATTACAGACTACAGATTTAAAAGATATTGATGCCATATTAACTGTTGCACCTTATTACAGCAAACCAACCCAAGAAGGGTTTTATCAACATTTTAAGGCGATTTCTTTGGCAAGTCCAAAACCAATTATTTTATATAATGTTCCAGGAAGAACCGCAAAAAACATGGAGCCTGCTACAACATTACGTTTAGCAAATGATTTTGAAAATGTAATTGCAGTAAAAGAAGCAGGAAATAATGTTCAGCAATATTTAGAATTAATCAAAGACAAGCCAGCAAATTTTTTAATTATTTCTGGTGATGATGATTTAGCTTTAACGGTAGCACTGGCTGGTGCTTCTGGGGTGATTTCTGTAATAGGACAAGCATTTCCAAAGGAGTTTTCTACTTTGATAAATTTAGGTTTACAAGGAAAAGGAAAAGAAGCATATCAACTTCATTTTAAATTAATGAAAGCTATTGATTTGATTTTTACAGAGAACAATCCAGCAGGAATTAAAGCTGTTTTACAACAGCTTAAGATCACTTCAGATGAGGTTCGTTTACCTTTAGTGAAAGCAACTAGTGAATTACAAAAAGAAATTACTAATTTTGTAGACAATTTTTAATTAAAAATATATGTTGTCAAAAAAGATAGAAGAAGCATTAAATAAGCAAGTAACAGTAGAAGCAGAATCGTCGCAAGTGTATTTAGCGATGGCGTCTTACGCAGAAAACTTAGGTTTTGAAGGAGTTTCGAAATTTATGTATGCACATTCTGATGAAGAAAGAGAGCACATGTTAAAGCTTATAAAATTTATTAATGAACGTGGCGGATACGCAAAAGTTTCTCCTCTTTCAGCTCCACCAACAGAATTTGGTTCATTTAAAGATATGTTTCAAAATTTATTTGATCACGAAGTGATGGTTTCTAAAACCATTAACGATTTGGTTGATGTATCTCTTCAAGAAAAAGATTATGCTACTCATAACTTTTTACAATGGTATGTTTCTGAACAAATTGAAGAAGAAGCATTGGCAAGAAATATTTTAGATAAAATCAACTTAATTGGCGATGATAAAAGTGGGTTCTATTTGTTTGATAATGATATCAAACAATTGATTGTTAGCCCTGCGCCACCGCAAGTTTAACATTAACAAACTTTTAGTAAAACTATAAGAATCATTTACGAGTTTTTATAGTTAATTGCGTTAAACAATTTTAGAGTGCTAAAATCGTTTTAATAATCCATAATTAATCACTAATTTTGCCAAATGTTTAAAATGAAAAATTTACTATATTTAACTTTTGTAGGAGTACTCTTAACTTCGTGTAGTGAGTATCAAAAAGTATTCAATAAAGGTACTGCAGAAAAGCAGTATGCTATGGCTACTAAAATGTATGATGCAAAAAAATACAATAAAGCCCTAAACCTTTTTGAAAAGCTTACACCGTCATATAGAGATAAACCACAAATGCAAAGAATTCAATTTATGGTTGCTCAAGCTAATTTTAACACTAAGAATTATGTTTCAGCTGGGTATTACTTTGATAGATTTACATTGAGTTATCCACAAAGTTCTAAAAAAGAAGAAGCAGCATTTATGTCAGCTAAAAGTTATATGTTGGCTTCACCAGTGTTTAGTTTAGATCAAACAGATACAAGCAAAGGTCTAAATGCTTTTCAGTTTTTTATAGATACCTACCCGAACTCTAAAAGATTGGCTGAAGCAAATAAATACTACCAAGAGATAAATTATAAATTGCAGAAGAAAGCTTTTGAAATAGCAAAAGTGTATTATACAACTGCAGATTATGATCCGTTAAGAAATTATACAGCAGCAATACAAGCGTTTGATAATTTATTGGAAGATTATTTAGGAACAGAATTTAAGGAAGAAGCACTATATTATAGATTAAAAGCGTCACATGATTTAGCGATTAGAAGTTCTGATAGAAAAAAAGCAGAACGTATTAATGCAGCAATCAAATCGTACGAAAAGTTAAAAAGAAATTTCCCTAAAACTAAATATTTAGTAGATTCTAACAAAATGTTAGCTAATTTAGAGAATGCACAAAAACAATTAATAAAAAGTTAATGATGGATTATAAAGAAACAAAAGCACCTGTAACTACAATTACTTACAATAAAGATGCTATTGAAGCTCCAACAAATAATATTTATGAAGCTATAAATATTATTGCGAAAAGAGCAACTCAAATTAATGGTGACTTAAAGAAAGAATTGTTAGATAAGTTAGATGAATTTGCTACCTATAATGATAGTTTAGAAGAGGTATTTGAAAACAAAGAGCAAATTGAGGTTTCAAAATTCTACGAAAAATTACCTAAAGCTACTGCTATCGCTGTAGAAGAGTGGTTAAATGGTAAAGTATATCATAGAACTCCAGAGCAAGAGTAATGTCTATGCTAAGCGGTAAAAAAGTTTTACTAGCAATCTCTGCTGGTATTGCCGCTTATAAAACGGCCAGTTTGGTTCGTTTATTTATAAAATCAGGCGCAGAAGTTAAAGTTATAATGACTCCTGCGTCGAAAGATTTTATCACTCCACTTACCTTATCAACACTTTCGAAAAATCCTGTTTCATCTACTTTTTATGATAAAGAAGATGAAAATGAATTGTGGAATAATCATGTTGATTTAGGCCTTTGGGCAGATATTATGTTGGTTGCACCTGCAACAGCAAATACCTTATCTAAAATGGCAAATGGAACTTGTGATAATTTAGTGCTTGCAACCTATCTATCAGCTAAATGTCCAGTGTATTTTGCTCCAGCAATGGATTTAGACATGTATCAACATCCATCTACAAAAATTTCTTTAGATACATTACAGTCTTTTGGAAACCTGTTAATTCCAGCTACCAGTGGCGAATTAGCAAGTGGTTTGGTTGGAGAAGGAAGAATGGCTGAGCCAGAAGATATTGTTACTTTTATAGAGAAAGATATTCATTCTAAGTTGCGATTAAGAGGAAAGAAAATATTAATTACTGCTGGGCCAACTTATGAAGCAATAGATCCTGTTCGTTTTATTGGAAATCATTCCTCGGGTAAAATGGGATTTGAAATTGCAAAGTCTGCTGCAAATTTAGGAGCAGAAGTAGTTCTAATCTCTGGACCATCAAGTCAACAAATTCAGCATTCTTTTATTCAAAGAGTCAATGTAACATCAGCTCAAGAAATGTTTGAGGCAGTTCATAAAGAATATCAAGATGTTGATATTGCAATATTATCAGCGGCTGTTGCAGATTATAAACCAAAAAATGTTGCTTCTCAAAAAATAAAAAAGAAAGATACAACGTTAGAGATAGCATTAGAGCCAACTCAAGATGTTTTAGCTTCACTAGGAAAACTAAAAAAGCAACAATTTTTAGTCGGTTTTGCATTAGAAACCAATAATGAGATTGAAAATGCTAAAGGAAAATTACAGCGTAAAAATTTAGACATGATTGTACTAAATTCGTTACAAGATAAAGGCGCTGGGTTCGCTACTAATACAAATAAAGTAACAATTATTGATGCTGATTTAAGCGAAACACCGTTTGATTTAAAGTCAAAATCAGAAGTTGCTAAAGATATTATAAATCATATTATACAAAAGATTAATGCGTAAGCTATTTGTTTTACTTTTTGTTTTTTCTGCATTCTTTTCAATGCAAGCTCAAGAATTGAATGCGTTGGTAACAATTAATTCTGATAAAATTTCTGGATCTAATAAGCAAGTGTATACTACATTACAAACTTCATTAACTGAGTTTGTAAATCAGAATAAATGGACAAATAAAAATTTTAAACAGCAAGAAAAAATTAATTGTGCATTTACAATAACCATCAATAAGCAACCAAGCTCAAATCGGTTTGAAGCAAGTATTCAAGTACAAGCAGCTAGACCTGTTTATGGAGCATCTTATTCAACTCCAATTGTAAATATAAACGACAAGGATTTTAATTTTAAGTATGATGAATTCCAGCCATTAAACTATAACGAAACTAATTTTGAGTCGAATTTAATTTCTACAATTGTCTATTATATATATGTTGTTTTAGGAGTAGATGCAGATACCTTTAAATTAAATGGAGGAGATGCCTATTATAAAAAAGCAAAAGATGTGCTATTGTTAGCGCAGCAAAGTGGAGGCTCTGCTTGGACAGATCAAGTAGGGAAACAAAACCGATATTCGTTAATAGACAACTTAACAACCGCAAAGTTAAGAGGCTTTAAAAACGTGTTGTATTCTTATCACAGACAAGGAATGGATGAATTCTCTAAGGATAAGAGTAAAGCAAAAAGTATGATTTCTAATGCAGTTTTACAGTTAGAAAATTTACATAACAAAGTTATTGGGAACTTTATTTTAAGATTCTTTTTTGATGCTAAAGCAGACGAAATTGCAGCCATTTTTTCTGATGGACCTCGAATGGGGAATACAACTAGACTACAAACTGTTTTGCAAAGAATTTCTCCTACAAATAATGAAAAGTGGCAAAAAATTAAGTAGCATGACATCTTAATAAGATGCCAGTTCAAGTGATTTTTATCTAGTTAAAAATAAGTCTATTTTCTCTAGCCTTCCATTATTCATCACAACCCAATAAATAGCTCTCTTTGACCTCTAGAATAACTGCTAATTCTAACAGTGTTCTTACTTTTAAAATTGTTTTACCGTTTTCTAATTTGTGATATGCAATTTGACTCATATGTAGTTGTTCTCCTACGTAGTCTTGTGAATACCCTTTTTCTGTTCTAACTGTTTTTAATCTTTTTCTAATTTTTTCTATCCTTTTCATAACATTATTATTATGTACTTAGGGGACAATTTTTTTATATAAATATATGGATACTTTAGTTTTTGTGCAATACCCATTTATAGGGTATTTTTCTCTCACCATAAATGGGGAGTAAGGACTCCCCATTTATAGTTAATCCTAAAAGTTATAATTTATACCTTTTTAGATATTGACAAGTGCTGTTTTTTATTAAAAATATGTGCTAATTTATCCGCTTTATATTGCAAATTGCCTGTATATTGAAGCATTAAATAATCTAAAACATGAATTCATTAAACATATTTAGTTACTTAAAGATTTTAATAGGAATACT
>MAAC01017494.1_pt1 | contig 53257 bp, 49 predicted proteins | sample 1115981 | NCBI WGS metagenome assembly MAAC01 (sample SAMN04961126, study PRJNA320927) | seawater metagenome | isolation source: sample BD02T64 sea water enriched with oil for 64 days | place: USA:Gulf of Mexico | collected 2013-07-27 | reverse complement strand
ACCATCTCCATCTGTGTCAAGATCAACTAAGGGACTACCGAATGTAGTAAAACCAGTAGTATAATGCCCCTGTGTTACTAGCCTGTCTATGGTTACTGAAAATCCCTTGACCCGTAGCAAAGGATCGAAAACCACTTTTGCATATGATTGACTAGTAGCAAAATTAGGACTATATAATCCAGGGTTACCACCAAAAGTGGTGTTTTGTAATAATGTCTTTGTGTTTGTATTAGTGACGGGATCAACTATGTTAATTCCAGCTATTTCAGTTACTGTAAATTGTGTGTTATCTTCAAGAGTAAACGCAGCATCGGTTATAACACTACCATCTTCTAACGTCAGGTTGAAACTATGGTAAACAAAATCATTAGGCACTCCAACAATGATTATTCTAAATTTCTGAAGTGGCTTTTCATAAACAATTGTACGTGCTTGTCCATCTATACCAGTTTCGTCTTCATAGGTCCCGTTCCCAGTATAGGACCAGTTCGCTGTATTGGTTACTGTTGCAAATGAATTGCCAGTACCAGCTAGATCAACATTATTTGGAATAACTTGATCAGCCAGCTCATCCCATTCATTGACATCCAATACCCCATCATTATCATCGTCTAAATCGAGATTATTGCAAATACCGTCTCCATCAAAATCATCACCACTTGAAACACCGCCAATGGTACCCGCACATGTTTGTAAATAATAATTATATATTGATCTTTTAATTGCTTCATCCGAGCTTCCAAATTCTAAATCCCAATCTCCATTTTTTTTGGTAATATTAGTAGATGATGCTGTTACATTTCTCGTCAATAAAGCATCTGGAGAGTCTTCACTATCAGATTCAAAATTATATGGTAGCGCAATTGTATTTGCCAATGTTGAAACGATTACACAAAGTATAAAAGTTAGACAAAAGCGAACCTTTCGTTCATTTTTTACCCTCAAATTTTGAGTAAAACTTTTCATAATCAATCCTGTTTATTAATATACCCCTTCGAGTAAATGAATTATTAAAAAATGCCTTTTCACAATCTTTTATTGAATTAGACACTACTCCAATTTAAAAGTCACATTACGAAATTTCAACTTAACATAATGAGTGTATCAGGCTAATATTATTTTGAGCAATATTATAGCATAAGATTTATAGAAAATTTAAAATTCGATGTAGTCAAGGATTTGATACGGTGAAATAACAATATGTGTAGATTAATAAAAATTGATCATCCGACAAATGGCAATACGTAATTTCCTTAGATTTCGACTACTTGAAAGCTATAAAATTAGAACAAAATTAAAGTATGAATTAATTGAACGAAAAAGGGGAAGATCATATGACTTAAAATAAAACACAAATTCAACACACAACACAACTTACTCTTATTGTAGCGATTACAACACATCTTATGAACTAAATAAGATTTCAATATTAAAATACAGATTAAAAAAAGTCTTCTAAAGTTTGACCTAAAACCATCTTTTTAAGTTGTCTGTAAGTAGTCGTTTTTCAAAATTCATCTAAAACTTAGAGAGAGAGCTGTTAATTTAAAAATTTTTATATTTAATCTAAAATTGATGATTTACATAAAAAATGTCGTTTTTAACTCATGTATTTTGAGGATAATTATTCTATAATAAAAAGACAATCTTTTACAAAAAAAAAAAAAAAATCATCGATTAATGGTTATAATAAACGATCAAATACGCATTTATCAAAATTAAAAAACTCACCTATCTGATGAAAAAAACAGAAAAAGAGCCTACTACAAATGAGACTAATAACTCCAAAATTGAAGCTATAAAAGATTTGATTTTTGGAGAAAACATTACCGAATATGACAATAAATTTATAGCTATTAAAAATGATCTTCTCAAAAAAAAATCTACTCTAGAGCATTTAATTGAGAGTACCGAGACAAATCTAAATGTAGCCATTGATAATTTAAGTACTGATTTGAACATTAGAATAACAAGTTTAGAAGACAATTTGGAAGCTAAATTTCATAACCTAAATAAGGAAAAGATGGATCGCAAACAACTGGGGGATTTACTAATAAAATTAGGTAATAAAATAAGTGAATAACTTATTTATGAGAAAAGACAAAAAACTTATTCTTTTAAAAGAACTCTTACTTACAGATGATAGAGCTCTCATTGGGGCCTTAAATTTGAAAATCAATACACTGGAATCCATTATTGAACAACGCGAAAAACTCTCTCAAAAAGTAGATCCGCTAATCGACTTAAAGTTACAGGAATACACAAATGATATCCCTAAAAAACTAGGCCCAATGATTACCGAGTCTTTAAAAAATGAAATATTAAAATCAAAGAATCAAGTTGTTGATGCTTTATATCCTATTATCGGTAAAATGATTAAAAAATATATTCAACAGGAATTTAAAATTTTATCTGACAAAATTAATCATCAACTTAAAAAAAGATTTTCGATAGCAAGTTTTTTACGACTATTTAAATCCAAATTTATGGGTGTAGATGAGGAAAGTTTAATGCTACAAGAATTGGCAAAAACAGCAATACAGGAGATTTTTATTATTGAAAAAAAATCGGGCCTATTAAAAGCGAATTTTTCAAAAACAACCACTATAGATAAGGAGGTAATATCGGCCATGCTTACAGCTATAAAAAGTTTTGTAGAAGAAGCATTTATTACTGGAGAAGAACATTTAGAAGCTATTGAATATGGCCTTTATAACATTCATATTCAAAACTTTGAATCCTATTATATCGCAGTCGTAATTCATGGCGTTTACGACACAATTTATAAGTCTAAATTAAAATCGAAATTGTTAGATTTTTCTGCAAATAACATTTCAAATACAACGAATACTAACCTTGCTGAAAAATTAGCAGAAGTTTTTAAAAATGGTATCATCTAAAAAAGTTGTTTTATTAGGTCATTTTGGAGTTGGTAAATCTTCAATAATAAGGAAATTTGTGAACAATGAATTTTCCTCTGACTACAAGGTTTCTATTGGCGTTCATATTCTAAAAAAAGAAGTGCAATTATCCAATAATGACAGTGTTTCTATAATTATCTGGGATATGGAAGGGACAGACAGTTTAACATTAATAAATAAGGTCTACTTATTAGGCACACATAGCTTTATTTATGTTTATGATGTCACTCGACCATTAACTTTTAAGTCCCTATCACAAGATATAATATCTTTAAAAACAAGGTTCCCGACATCATTAATTAAAACCGTTGGCAATAAAGTTGATTTGTTAACAGATATAGAAAAAGAAAAGCATCAAGTCCTCTTTAAAATAAACGACTATTTAAGTAGTGCAAAAACTGGTGAAAACATTGAACAATTATTCCAGGACATTGCAATAGAATTGAAACATTAGTTACCATATTTTCAGTTAATCAATATATCTCAACCCCAACTATATATGAAACTTCAAAATTTAAAACAATCATATCAAACGCGACATACTCAGTTTATGGCTATTTCCAATAACGGCATAGTTGTAGAAAGTGATAATATATTATTTGATGTGCCAGTAGAGCAAAATATTTCTAACATTCATCCCTTTTTTGAGAGCACACTAAATATACTGGAAAATACAGAGTGCTTAATGTTTTCATGTGTTCATATTGATTTTAAAGAACAGGCCTTTATTTGCGATGTTGAGATAAAAGTTATTGATCCTTACACTTATATTATTATAGTCAATGATTTTTCCAAACATTACAACTCATTTAAAAGCTTAGTACAATCCAGAAACCAATCTGCGATACAATCTGAAATTTTAATATTAAATAATCAACTTCTTATGGAAAAAGAAGTTTTTAAAAACAAGTTTATTGCTAACTTTAGTCATGAAGTAAAAAATCCCATTACCAGTATTATTTCTTTTAGCAATTTATTAAAAGACACTAAACTTAATAATGAACAACTTGAATATTTGGACATTATTAATTCTTCAAGTTTTCACTTAAATTCTATAATTAATGATGTCTTAGATATTTCAAATTTTGAAACTGGGAAATTAGAAATTAAATTGGCCTTTTTTGATATTTACAAACTCATAGATCGATTACGGATTAAGTATAATTTAAAATGCAAAGACAAAAACTTAGCTTTTAATGTCATTATAGATAAAGAAATTCCAAATTTTATAGAGAGTGATAAAACACGAATTAGTCAATTAATACAAAATTTGTTAGACAATGCCATTAAATTTACTGAACAAGGCACTATTAGTTTAGAAATAAAACATATTTACAAACGAGCACAAAACTTAACGCTTTCAATAATTGTAAAAGACACAGGAATAGGAATAGAACAAAAATATTATAAAACCATATTTCAACGTTTTAATCGTCTTAAAAGTTCTAAAAACGAAAAAGGTCTTGGACTGGGTCTTGCCATTGTAAAAGAAATTATTGAATTAATGCATGCCGAATTATATATTGAAAGCGAACCTAATATAGGCAGTACATTTATCATTAATTTTAAAACTAAATCATTAATAATTCATAAAAAACAGGCTAAAAAAACAACACAAAAAGTTTTTAAGGACGATTTTAAAAAGAAACCAAATAGAAAACATAATATTTTATTAGTAGAAGACAATACAAAACATCAACTTGGTGTATTCAAACTTTTGGCCAAGACCAAACTTTATTATTTAGACATCGTGAGTAATGGTATTGATGCTATAAAACATGTAAATAAGACAAATTATGATCTTATTTTAATGGATTTTAAACTTCCATCACTCAATGGTCTTGAAACCACTAAGTCCATTAGAAATTTAAGTGATAAACACAAGAGTAACATTCCAATAATAATGGTTACAGGTAGTAATATTACTAATCTATTGGAACAAAAGGATACATTAAGTTTTGATATTATTAAAAAACCTTATAATGGAGATACGCTAATTAAAAGTATTCAAAAGTCCCTAAAAAAGTAGAGGTAACAACTCACAAAAAATGTCTCGTTCACAATTTTAAATTAAAGTTTTAGTAAACTATTTTATAAGATTTTTCAGTGTATAACTCATATTATATAGTGACATTTACTCATAAGGTTTTATATTTGCCACATAAATTTTTGGCATGACATTTTTAGAAGAAATAAAGCGTAGACGAACCTTTGGAATTGTATCACATCCTGATGCCGGTAAAACAACTTTGACCGAAAAATTATTATTATTTGGTGGTGCTATTCAGGAAGCTGGAGCTGTGAAAAGCAACAAAATAAAGAAAGGTGCAACAAGTGACTTTATGGAAATTGAGCGTCAAAGAGGTATTTCGGTTGCCACCTCTGTTTTAGCTTTTGAATATAATGGTATAAAAATTAATATACTTGATACTCCTGGTCATAAAGATTTTGCAGAAGATACATTTCGAACATTAACTGCAGTAGACAGTGTTATTGTAGTAATTGATGTTGCGAAAGGTGTTGAAGATCAAACTGAGAAATTAGTGAAAGTTTGTAGAATGCGTAACATTCCTATAATTGTATTCATTAATAAAATGGATCGAGAAGGAAAAGATGCATTTGATTTATTAGATGAAATTGAACAAAAGTTAGGCTTACGAGTTAGCCCTTTAAGTTTTCCTATTGGTATGGGTTATGATTTTAAAGGCATCTATAATATTTGGGAACAAAATATCAATTTATTTAGTGGAGATAGTAGAAAAGATATTGAAGAGACTATAGAGATTTCCGATTTACAATCGGAAACATTAAATGAGCTTATTGGAGATAACGCTGCAGATACATTAAGAGAAGAACTAGACTTAGTTAATGGGGTTTATCCAGAGTTTAATACGGACGAATACTTGAATGGCGATATGCAACCCGTATTCTTTGGTTCGGCATTAAATAATTTTGGAGTTAGAGAGTTATTAGATTGTTTTGTCAATATTGCCCCGAAACCACGTCCTAAGCAAAGTGAAGAACGCCTGGTAGCTCCTGATGAAGATAAATTTACTGGATTTGTTTTTAAAATCCACGCTAATATGGACCCAAACCATAGAGATAGGCTTGCTTTTATTAAAATTGTATCTGGAGAATTCAAAAGAAATACGCCGTATTTACATGTTAGACATAATAAAAAACTAAAATTTTCAAGTCCAAATGCATTCTTTGCCGAAAAAAAGCAAATTGTAGATATTTCATATCCGGGAGATATTGTAGGATTACATGATACTGGAAATTTTAAAATTGGTGATACATTAACCGAAGGGGAAAATTTAAGCTATAAAGGCATTCCAAGTTTTTCTCCTGAACACTTTAGGTATATTAATAATGCTGATCCATTAAAATCAAAACAGCTCCATAAAGGAATTGACCAGTTAATGGATGAAGGTGTTGCCCAATTATTTACTTTAGATCTTAATGGACGAAAAGTTATCGGTACTGTTGGTGCTTTACAATATGAGGTGATTCAATATAGATTAGAACATGAATATGGTGCAAAATGTACTTATGAAAATTTAAAAGTACACAAAGCGTGTTGGGTCGAACCTGAAGATGAGAAAAACGAAGAATTCAAAGAATTTAAACGTGTTAAACAACGCTTTTTAGCAAAAGACAAGCACAATCAATTGGTCTTTTTTGCTGATTCATATTTCTCACTTCAGATGACAGAGCAAAAGTATCCTAGTATTAAATTCCATTTGACCTCTGAATTTAAATAGAAACCAAAATTTAGAAAATTATATAAAATTGATTATGAGGAATAATTTTCACTTAATATTTTGTTTTTAATCGGATTTTTTGTACATTTCGTCGATGATAATTTTAAACAACCTAATAATAAGTTGTAAATAAACATTTTAAATCAATTAGTTTCATAACCCAAATCGTGAACTATTATGAAAACCGAACCTAATGTGTTTAGTAATAATGATATTACTGTCACCTACAACCCCTGCCAATGTATCCATGCTGAAAAGTGTGCTAAAGAACTTTCTGACGTTTTTAGAACTTCGGTAATCCCTTGGATTAATTTAGATGGCACTAAAACCAAACGAATCATTAAACAAATTAATCGTTGTCCGTCAGGTGCATTACAGTATCACCTAAATCCAAATAGAAAAGCTAGCTAGGTTAATTTTGCTATTTCATTTTTAAATTCTGTTTACAGATATTTTTCAATCAATTTAGCACAACCGTTTCTAGTCTTTTAAAGGCATTAAACAAAATGACCTTGTCATCTTATTGTTTACTATTTTAATAAGCAGAAACCAGTTTCTAAATCTCAAGTATTTTTAACACACAAAAAATCCCGAGATTATAAACTCAGGATTTTCAATTGTACACGTATCTACTACTAGATTTTATGCCTGTCCAGTTGGTCCAAAATTAAGAGGTATTGGTGGTTGCTCATAATCCTTAATTTCACCATGTGCATTTTCAAATCGTTTGACGTTTTCATTCAATGCTTTTACTAAACGCTTTGCATGTTGTGGTGTCAAAATTATTCTCGACTTCACCTTACTTTTTGGAGTACCTGGCATTATGCTAACAAAATCCAGAACAAATTCTGATACAGAATGATTAATAATTGCCAAATTAGAATAGGTCCCTTCTGCAATTTTTTCGTCTAATTCAATATTAATTTGACCCTGTTTCGACTTATTTTTATCGTCTGCCATTATTTTCTTTTTTTAACATTCCCAATAACGGAAACTTATTGTTTTTGATATGTCAATATAACAAGAATCCCGAAATAAATCGGGATTCTTAACTTACTTTTATTAAACTGAGATACTGAAAAGTATTCAGCTCAAATTCAATTATTACGATTTGCTTCGCCAAGGCGCGCAAAACACAAGTCTCATTTAATTATAATTCATCTCTTGTTTAGCCTGCATCATTTCGTTGAACTCTTCTTTAGAGCCAACAATAATGTTTTCATAATGACGTAAACCTGTTCCTGCTGGAATTTTATGACCAACAATTACATTTTCCTTAAGTCCTTCTAATGAATCAACTTTACCACTAACCGCAGCTTCGTTCAATACTTTAGTAGTTTCCTGGAATGAGGCAGCCGAAATAAACGATTTCGTTTGAAGTGACGCTCTCGTAATACCCTGAAGAATCGGTGTTGCTGTAGCAGGACTTGCGTCTCTTGCTTCAACAAGTGCTTTATCTTCACGACGTAAAATAGAGTTTTCATCTCTCAATTCTCTTGGCGTAACTATTTGACCTGCTTTCAAGTTAACTGAGTCTCCTGCTTCTTCTACAACTTTCTTACCGAATATTTCATCATTCTCAACAATAAAGTCCGATTTATGAACCAGTTGATCTTCTAAGAAAATAGTATCACCAGAATCTTGAATTCTTACTTTACGCATCATTTGTCTAACAACAACTTCAAAATGCTTATCGTTAATCTTCACACCTTGTAATCGATAAACTTCTTGTACTTCGTTCACCAAGTATTGTTGCACTGCTGAAGGCCCTTTTATATTTAAAATATCATTTGGTGTAATTGACCCATCAGATAATGGCATCCCAGCTTTCACGAAATCATTTTCTTGAACTAAGATTTGATTTGATAATTTAACTAGGTATTTTTTGATATCACCTAATTTAGATTCAACGATAATCTCACGATTACCTCTCTTTATTTTACCAAAAGATACAACACCATCAATGGCACTAACCACAGCTGGGTTAGATGGGTTACGTGCTTCGAATAATTCTGTTACACGAGGTAAACCACCTGTAATATCTCCTGCCTTCGCAGATTTACGTGGAATTTTAACTAATATCTTTCCAACGTTAATCTTTTCACCATTATCTATCATTAAATGTGCTCCTACTGGTAAGTTGTAAGAACGCATGGTCTCTCCTTTAGCATCTTGAATATGCAAAGTAGGAATCAATTTTTTATTTCTTGATTCAGAAATTACTTTTTCCTGGAATCCTGTTTGCTCATCAATTTCAACTTGATAAGTTATACCTTGCTCAATATTTTCATAAGCAATTTTTCCAGCAAACTCAGAAATAATAACTCCATTATAAGGATCCCATTGACATACAACATCTCCAGTCTTTAATTTTTGTCCATCTTTTACAAAAATTGTAGAACCATAAGGTATATTATTTGTACTTAAGGTAATTCCTGTTTTTGGATCAACAAGTTTAAGTTCAGAGGTACGAGAAATTACAATATCAATTTCATTTCCGTCAGTATCTTTACCTGCAACAGTTTTAAGTTCTTCTATTTCAGCTTTACCATCAAACTTAACAGCAAGATTATTTTCTTCCGAAATATTTCCTGCAATACCACCAACGTGGAAGGTACGAAGTGTTAACTGTGTTCCTGGTTCTCCAATAGATTGTGCTGCAACAACACCAACTGCTTCTCCTCGTTGTACCATCTTACCGGTAGCTAAATTACGTCCGTAACATTTAGCACAAATTCCTTTTTCAGCTTCACAAGTTAATGCAGAACGTACTTCAACAGCATCAATAGGAGAGGCATCAATTGCTTTAGCAATTTCATCATGAATATGTTCTCCTGCACTAACTAATAATTCGTCGGTTAAAGGATTAAACACATCGTATAATGATGTACGACCAACAATTCTATCTTCTAAAGTTTCTACAACTTCTTCGTTTTTCTTAAGTGGCTCAACATTTATTCCTCTTAATGTACCACAGTCTTCAGTATTCACAATAACATCTTGTGAAACATCAACCAAACGACGAGTTAAGTATCCTGCATCGGCAGTTTTAAGTGCGGTATCGGCAAGACCTTTACGAGCACCGTGAGTAGAAATAAAGTATTCTAAAATTGAAAGTCCTTCTTTAAAGTTAGATAAAATTGGATTTTCAATAATTTCACCACCACCAGCATTAGATTTTTTAGGCTTAGCCATTAAACCACGCATACCTGTTAATTGGCGAATCTGTTCTTTAGATCCACGCGCTCCAGAATCAAGCATCATAAATACTGAGTTAAACCCTTGTTGGTCTTCTCTAATACGCTTCATTGACAGTTCTGTTAATTCGGCATTTGTAGAGGTCCAGATATCAATAACTTGGTTATAACGTTCGTTGTTTGTTATAAGTCCCATGTTATAGTTAGCCTTAATACCATCGACTTGCTTATTAGCGGCAGCAATCATAGTATGCTTTTCTGGTGGTATGATAATATCACCTAAACTGAATGATAGTCCCCCTTGGAATGCAAATTTATATCCTAAGGTTTTAATTTCATCAAGGAATGCAGCCGTTTCTGGCACACTAGTAGCTTTTAAAATATCGCCAATAATATCTCTTAGAGATTTTTTTGTCAATACCTCATTGATATAACCAGCAACTTCAGGAACTTTCTCATTAAATAATACACGTCCCACAGTGGTTTCAACGATTTGTGGCACTAATTCTCCAGCTTCGTTAAAATCTTTGGTTTTTACTTTTATTGACGCATTTAGGTTTACTTTCTTTTCGTTATAAGCAATATTTACTTCTTCAGCCGAATAGAATGTTAATCCCTCTCCAATAATTGGCACCTCAGGGGTATGTTTACGTAACTTGGTCATATAATATAGACCAAGTACCATATCCTGAGAAGGTACTGTTACTGGTGATCCATTTGCAGGGTTTAAGATATTATGAGACGCCAACATTAATAGTTGAGATTCAAGAATAGCTTCTGGTCCTAATGGTAAATGTACAGCCATTTGATCCCCATCAAAATCGGCATTAAATGCCGTACATACTAATGGGTGTAATTGAATAGCTTTCCCCTCTATCAACTTAGGCTGGAAGGCTTGAATACCAAGTCTGTGAAGTGTTGGAGCACGATTTAAAAGTACTGGATGTCCTTTTAAAACATTCTCTAATATATCCCAAACAACTGGTTCTTTTTTATCTATAATTTTCTTTGCAGATTTTACAGTTTTTACAATACCTCTTTCAATTAATTTTCTAATTACAAAAGGTTTGTATAATTCTGCTGCCATGTTTTTTGGAATACCACACTCAAATAATTTAAGTTCTGGTCCAACAACAATTACAGAACGTGCAGAATAATCAACACGTTTACCAAGTAAGTTTTGACGGAAACGTCCTTGTTTACCTTTAAGTGAATCTGATAAAGATTTCAAAGGTCTGTTAGAATCTGTTTTAACTGCAGAAGATTTACGTGTATTGTCAAATAATGAATCAACTGATTCTTGTAACATACGTTTTTCGTTACGCAAGATAACTTCGGGAGCTTTAATCTCTACAAGTCTCTTAAGACGATTATTACGAATAATTACACGACGGTATAAATCATTTAAATCTGAAGTCGCAAATCGACCACCATCAAGTGGTACTAGAGGTCGTAATTCTGGTGGAATTACTGGAACCGCCTTCATGATCATCCATTCTGGACGATTCTCTCTATTTTTATTAGCATCTTTAAAATACTCTACTACTTGTAGACGTTTTAAAGCTTCAGTTTTACGTTGCTTTGATGTTTCGGTATTTGCTTTATGACGTAATTGAAATGATAATTCATCCAGTTCAATTCTAGATAATAATTCAATTAAACATTCAGCACCCATTTTAGCAATAAACTTTTCTGGGTCTGTATCATCCAAATATTGATTTTCTTGTGGAATTGTTTCAAGAATATTTAAATATTCTTCTTCCGTTAAGAAATCCATTTTTTGAATAGGTTCTCCTTCAACATTTTTTGCATTTCCTGGTTGGATAACAACATAACGTTCATAATAAATAATCATGTCTAATTTCTTAGAAGGTAATCCAAGAAGGTATCCAATTTTATTTGGTAATGAACGGAAGTACCAAATGTGTGCCACAGGAACCACAAGGTTAATATGACCTACACGATCACGACGCACTTTCTTTTCGGTAACTTCAACACCACAACGGTCACAAACAATACCTTTATAACGGATACGCTTATATTTTCCACAAGCACATTCATAATCCTTAATAGGGCCAAAAATACGTTCGCAAAATAACCCATCCCGTTCAGGTTTGTGAGTTCTATAATTTATAGTTTCTGGTTTTAGAATTTCTCCTCGTGAAGCTCCTAAAATAGCTTCTGGAGAGGCCAAACCAATTGAGATTTTACTAAATCTCTGTATTGTATTCTTATCTTGTCTTCTTGCCATAATATATGGTTGATAATGAATTTATTATTCTTCTAATCTAATGTCTAATCCAAGACCTTTCAATTCGTGCATAAGTACGTTGAAAGATTCTGGTAGTCCAGGTTCCGGCATTGGTTCACCTTTTACGATAGCTTCGTAAGTTTTAGCTCTACCAATTACATCATCAGATTTCACAGTTAAGATTTCTCTTAATGTTGCTGATGCACCATAAGCTTCAAGTGCCCAAACTTCCATCTCTCCAAAACGTTGTCCACCAAATTGTGCTTTACCACCTAATGGTTGTTGAGTAATTAAAGAGTATGGTCCAATTGAACGCGCATGCATCTTATCATCTACCATATGACCTAATTTCAACATATAGATCACACCAACGGTTGCAGCTTGATCAAAACGATCTCCTGTACCTCCATCATAAAGATGTGTATGTCCAAATCTTGGAACTCCAGCTTCATCAGTAATTTCATTTATTTGATCAAGAGTAGCACCATCAAAAATTGGTGTTGCATACTTACGTCCTAAATTTTGTCCAGCCCAACCTAAAACAGTTTCATAAATCTGTCCAATATTCATACGTGATGGTACACCTAATGGGTTCAATACAATATCAACCGGTGTTCCATCTTCTAAGAAAGGCATATCTTCCTGACGAACAATACGAGCAACAATACCTTTGTTACCATGTCGTCCCGCCATTTTATCCCCAACTTTTAGTTTACGCTTTTTAGCAATATAAACTTTAGCAAGTTTAATGATTCCCGCAGGTAATTCGTCTCCAACAGAGATGGTAAACTTCTCACGTCTTAACGATCCTTGTAAATCATTTTCTTTAATCTTATAATTATGTATCAGCTCTGACACAAGATCATTTGTATGCGTATCTGTTGTCCATTTTCCTGACACTAAATGCGCATAATCATCAACAGCATTTAACATTTTAAGCGTAAATTTCTTTCCTTTAGGAAATACATCTTCACCCAAATCATTATAAACACCTTGTGCAGTTTTACCACTTACAATTACAAATAACTTGTCAATTAAAACTTCTTTTAATCTATCAAATTTATTGTAGTATACGTTTTCTAACTGTATAATATCTTCTTTATCCTGAGCACGTTTACGTTTATCTTTTATCGCTCTAGCAAATAACTTCTTGTTAATTACTACACCGTGTAAAGATGGTGAAGCTTTTAAAGATGCATCTTTAACATCTCCAGCTTTATCACCAAAAATTGCTCTTAATAATTTTTCTTCAGGTGTTGGATCACTTTCCCCTTTAGGTGTAATTTTTCCAATAAGGATATCCCCTGGTTTGATTTCAGCACCAACACGAATCATTCCATTTTCATCAAGGTCTTTTGTTGCCTCTTCTGAAACATTAGGTATGTCGTTTGTTAATTCTTCATTACCAAGTTTAGTATCTCTAACTTCTAAAGAATATTCATCAATATGGATTGATGTAAATATATCATTACGTACTACTTTTTCAGAAATTACAATCGCATCCTCAAAGTTATACCCTTTCCAAGGCATAAAGGCCACTTTCATATTTCTACCTAAAGCTAATTCTCCTTTTTGAGTAGCATAACCTTCACATAATACTTGTCCCTTAGCAACCCTATCACCTTTTTTAACAATAGGTTTAAGGTTAACAGAAGTTCCTTGATTTGTTTTTCTAAATTTTGTTAATGGATATTTTTTGACATTACTATCAAAACTTACCATTTCTTCTTCTTCAGTACGATCGTATTTGATCACAATCTCATTAGCGTCAATATACTCTACTTCACCAGGTCCTTCTGCATTAATTAAGACTCTTGAATCTGTAGCTACCTGACGTTCTAATCCAGTACCTACGATTGGAGACTGAGGAAGTAATAATGGTACAGCCTGACGCATCATATTTGATCCCATCAATGCACGGTTGGCATCATCATGTTCCAAAAATGGAATTAACGAAGCCGAAATGGATGAAATTTGGTTAGGCGCAACATCTGTATAATGCAAATCTTTTGGATCTATTACCGGGAAATCACCTTCCATTCTGGCAATGACTTTATCTTCTAAAATCTTTCCATCTTCACCAACAGGAATATTTGCTTGTGCAATTAATTGATCTTCCTCTTCTTCTGCGCTTAAGTAAATTGGCGTTCCTTTAATATCTACAACACCATCGGTTACTTTTCTATATGGTGTTTCAATGAATCCCATACCATTAACTTTGGCATATACACTCAATGAAGATATTAATCCAATATTTGGTCCCTCTGGCGTTTCGATAGGGCATAAACGTCCGTAATGTGTATAGTGAACATCACGCACCTCAAACCCAGCTCTTTCTCTTGATAAACCTCCAGGTCCTAGTGCCGATAAACGACGTTTATGAGTAATCTCTGCTAATGGATTAGTTTGATCCATGAACTGAGATAATTGATTGGTACCAAAGAAAGAATTAATTACAGAGGATAATGTTTTAGCGTTAATTAAATCGATAGGTGTAAATACTTCATTATCACGAACATTCATACGCTCACGAATAGTACGTGCCATACGAGCTAAACCAACACCAAACTGAGAAGATAATTGTTCACCTACAGTACGTACACGACGGTTTGATAAGTGATCAATATCATCAATCTCTGCTTTAGAATTTATTAATTCTATTAAATATTTTATGATAGTAATGATATCTACTTTGGTAAGCACTTGCTTGTCCATCCCGATATCAAGACCTAATTTTTTGTTCATTCTATAACGACCAACTTCACCTAAGTTATAACGTTGATCACTAAAGAAAAGTTTATCAATAATACCACGTGCTGTTTCCTCATCTGGCGGCTCAGCATTACGTAGTTGACGGTAAATGTGTTCTACGGCTTCTTTTTCAGAATTCGTAGGATCTTTTTGAAGTGTATTATGAATAATAGCATAATCACCAGAATCGCCATCTTCTTTGTGTAACAAAATGGTTTTAACTCCCGCTTCTAAGATTTCTTCTACATTATCTTTGTCTAAAATAGTATCTCTATCTAGAACAATTTCGTTACGTTCAATTGATACAACTTCACCAGTATCTTCATCAACGAAATCTTCATGCCATGTATTAAGTACACGTGCAGCTAATTTACGTCCTTGTACTTTTTTAAGTCCCGACTTAGACACTTTGATTTCTTCGGCAAGATTAAATATTTCAAGAATATCTTTATCTCTTTCAAAACCAATTGCTCTAAACAAAGTTGTAACCGGTAATTTTTTCTTTCTATCGATGTATGCATACATCACTTGATTGATGTCTGTAGCAAATTCAATCCATGAACCTTTAAATGGAATTACTCTAGCAGAGTAGAGTTTAGTACCATTAGCATGGAAAGATTGACCAAAAAATACGCCTGGAGAACGATGTAATTGAGAAACTACAACACGTTCAGCTCCATTGATACAAAATGTACCGCTAGGTGTCATATAAGGAATTGTACCTAAGTACACATCCTGGACAATGGTCTCGAAATCCTCATGTTCAGGGTCTGTACAATATAATTTAAGTCTAGCCTTAAGTGGAACGCTATATGTTAATCCTCTTTCTATACATTCTTCTATTGCGTATCTTGGTGGATCGATAAAATAATCCAAAAATTCCAATACAAATTGATTACGGGTATCTGTAATCGGGAAGTTTTCCATGAAGGTGTTGTATAACCCTTCACTACCTCTTTCTTCTGATTTTGTTTCTAACTGGAAAAAATCCTGGAAGGACTTAATCTGAATATCCAAAAAATCTGGATATTCTGTTCTATTTTTAATAGACGAGAAATTTAATCTTTCAGCTTTAGTTGCTAACATCGACGGACGATTTATGATTAAAAAAAAATATTTGCGTGTACATTACTTTTATATACACAAAAGGGTTTAGGTCTTATTCCGCAACTGCGGAACAGACCTAAACCATAGTTTGTAGGTTAGTTAAACTTATTTAAGTTCAACCTCAGCTCCTGCTTCTTCTAATGAAGTTTTAAGACCTTCAGCCTCATCCTTAGATACACCTTCTTTAATTGCAGCTGGTGCACCGTCTACTAATCCTTTAGCATCTTTTAATCCTAAACCAGTTAATTCTTTAACTAATTTTACAACTGCAAGTTTAGAACCTCCAGCCGCTTTAAGGATTACATCAAATTCAGTTTGCTCTTCAGCAGCGTCTCCACCACCTGCAGCAGGTCCAGCAACTGCTACTGCAGCAGCAGCAGGTTCGATACCATATTCTTCTTTTAATATCCCAGCTAATTCGTTAACTTCTTTTACTGTTAAGTTTACCAACTGTTCTGCGAAATCTTTTAAATCTGCCATTTTTCTATCGTTTTAATAATTTTAATTTAATTTATTTTGTAAATAAGTGCGTACACATTTATATTATCCCTCTTTTTGAGATAATGTTTTAAGGATGCCTGATAATTTGCCACCACTAGATTGAAGCGCTGAAATAACGTTCTTAGCTGGAGATTGTAATAATCCAATGATATCTCCAATAAGTTCTTCTTTAGATTTGATGTCAACTAGCATATCCAGTTGGTCATCACCTAAGTAAACCGCTTGTTCTATAAAGGCACCTTTTAAAAGTGGCTTTTCTGATTTCTTACGAAACGCTTTAATTACTTTTGCTGGTGCATTCCCAGTTTCAGAATACATTACAGAGGTATTCCCTTTCAATGCAGTAGGTAAGTCTCCAAAATCTTTATCTGATGCTTCCATCGCTTTTTCAAGCAACGTGTTTTTAACAACCGATAATTGAACATCTGCTTTAAAACAAGCACGACGTAAGTTTGAAGTATCACCTGCATTTAATCCTGAAATATCTGCTAAATAGATATTAGAATTCTCTGATAATTGAGCAGTTAACTCATCAATTACTACTGATTTTTCTTCTCTTGTCATAATAAAATCTTTAACTACCTATTATTTTTGGATCAATTGCAACACTTGGACTCATCGTACTTGACATAAAAATACTTTTTACGTAAACACCTTTTGATGAAGTTGGTTTCAATTTCATAAGCATTTGTAACAACTCGTTTGCATTACCTTCAATTTTATCAGCACTAAAAGATGCTTTTCCAATTGCAGCATGAACGATCCCCGTTTTATCAACTTTAAAGTCAATTTTACCTGCTTTTACTTCACCAACAGCTTTTGCTACATCCATAGTAACTGTTCCTGTTTTAGGGTTTGGCATTAAACCTCTTGGTCCTAATACTCTACCTAAAGGTCCTAGTTTACCCATCACACTAGGCATAGTAATAATTACATCAACATCTGTCCAACCACCTTTAATTTTTTCAAGGTACTCATCCAAACCAACGTAATCTGCTCCAGCTTCTTTAGCTTCAGCTTCCTTATCAGGAGTTACTAATGCTAATACTTTTACATCTTTACCAGTTCCATGTGGAAGTGATACTACACCTCTAACCATTTGGTTCGCTTTTCTAGGATCTACTCCTAAACGAACTGCCATATCTATAGAAGCATCAAACTTTGCGTTTGATATTTCTTTCACTAATTTCGAAGCCTCTTCAACACTGTAGAATTTATTCTTATCGATTTTAGCTACTGCTTCTTTTTGCTTTTTTGTTAATCTTGCCATTTCAAATATTTTAGATTAATTAGGTGCTTGTCCTCCTTTAACAGTTATCCCCATAGATCTAGCTGTACCTGCTACCATTTTCATAGCTGAACCAATAGTAAATGCATTTAAATCTTGCATTTTATCTTCTGCTATGGTTTTAACTTGGTCCCAAGTAACTTTCGCTACTTTTTTTCTATTAGGTTCTCCTGAACCTTTTTTTACTTTGGCCGCTTCCAATAATTGTACTGCTGCAGGTGGTGTCTTAATTACAAAATCAAATGATTTGTCTTTGTAAACAGAAATCACAACTGGTAATACTTTACCAGGTTTATCCTGAGTTCTAGCATTAAACTGCTTACAGAACTCCATGATATTTACTCCAGCGGCACCTAAAGCGGGTCCAACCGGTGGCGACGGATTCGCTGCACCTCCCCTAACTTGTAGTTTAACTACTTTACTTAATTCTTTTGCCATTTTTAATAATTTAATTTTGATTCGTTTTTAAAATTGGAAGCCTTAAAAACTTATCTATAATATATGTAACAATTATTATATCTTTTCTACTTGCATATAGCTTAATTCTAATGGTGTTTTTCTTCCAAAAATCTTCACCATTACTTCAAGCTTACGCTTTTCTTCATTTATATTTTCAATAGTTCCATCAAATCCATTAAATGGCCCATCAATAACTTTAACTGTTTCACCTTTTGTAAACGGAATTGCAACATTCGAATCTGCTTCAACAGATAACTCATCTACCTTACCTAGCATTCTATTTACTTCTGATTGTCTCAACGGAACAGGATCTCCACCTTTAGTTTCACCTAAAAAGCCAATTACATTAGTAATAGATTTTATGATATGTGGAATCTCACCACTTAGATTAGCTTGAATCATTATATACCCTGGAAAGTATACTTTTTCCTTATGTACTTTCTTTCCTTTACGAATTTGAATCACTTTCTCTGTAGGTACTAATACCTGGTCAACATAATCACCTAATTCTAATCTAGAAATTTCTGTTTCTATATAAGATTTAATTTTGTTTTCCTGACCACTTACAGCCCTAACAACGTACCACTTTTTTTCTATACTACTTTCTGACATGTTCAAATATTTTAGCCTATCCAATTAAAATATGCCTTAATAACCCTACTAAATACAGAATCAACTCCCCAAATAGCTAAAGAAAAAATAATAGAAAATACAGCTACTAAAATAGTTAAACTCTGTGCTTCCGCCCAAGGCGTCCAGCTTACATTATTCTTTAGTTCTCCGAAAGATTCTTTTATATAATTTACTATACCTGCCATCTATTTTGTTATTTATATGATCATTCTTTTTTTCTGGTATATCACTTAGAAAAAAATCTTGTCACATGTTATTTTTACATGATTTAAAAGGTGTTCGCTGCAATGCTCTGAACAGGCCTCTAGCTCATTTAAAACTCGCACGGGTTGAGAGACTCGAACTCCCGACACCTGGTTTTGGAGACCAGTGCTCTACCAACTGAGCTAAACCCGTAAATATTAAGTAAAGGCATTCCGAAAAATCGAAACGCCTTTACTTAATATTAATTTAACCTTTTTAGTCTAGGATCTCAGTTACCTGACCTGCACCTACTGTTCTACCACCCTCACGGATAGCGAAACGTAATCCAATGCTTAATGCAATTGGCTGGTGTAAATCAACAGTAATTGTTAAGTTATCTCCAGGCATAACCATTTCAATTCCATCAGGTAAGTTAATGTTACCAGTTACATCCGTAGTACGAACGTAAAATTGTGGACGATAGTTATTATGGAATGGAGTATGACGTCCACCTTCTTCTTTTTTAAGAACATAAACCTCTGCTTTAAAGTTAGCATGTGGAGTTACAGAACCTGGCTTACAGATTACCATACCTCTTTTAATATCTTCTTTATTAATACCTCTTAATAAGATACCAACGTTATCTCCAGCTTCACCTCTATCTAATATTTTACGGAACATCTCAACTCCAGTAACAGTAGACGTTAACTTTTCAGCTCCCATACCAATAATATCAACAGTATCTCCAGTGTTAGCAACACCAGTCTCAATACGACCTGTTGCAACTGTACCACGACCTGTAATAGAGAATACATCTTCAATTGGCATTAAGAAATCTTTTTCAACATCACGCTTAGGCAATTCAATCCAAGAATCAACAGCTGCCATTAACTCCATTATAGAATCAACCCATTTTTGCTCACCATTTAATCCACCTAAAGCAGAACCAGCGATTACAGGACCATTATCACCATCGTATTCATAGAAAGACAATAAATCTCTAATTTCCATTTCAACAAGTTCTAATAATTCCTCATCATCAACCATATCCACTTTATTCATGAATACAACCATTCTAGGAATACCAACCTGGCGACCCAATAAGATGTGCTCGCGAGTTTGTGGCATGGGACCATCTGTAGCAGCAACTACCAAAATAGCACCATCCATTTGAGCAGCACCTGTTACCATGTTCTTTACGTAATCCGCGTGACCTGGACAGTCAACGTGAGCATAGTGACGATTAGCTGTAGAGTACTCTACGTGAGACGTATTAATTGTAATACCTCTTTCTTTTTCTTCAGGAGCATTATCAATTTGGTCGAATGACATTGCTTGTGAAGTTCCTGCATCAGCTAATACTTTAGTAATAGCAGCAGTTAAAGTTGTTTTACCGTGATCAACGTGTCCAATTGTACCTATGTTTAAGTGCGGTTTGGAACGATCGAAAGTTTCCTTTGCCATGATTTAAAATTTAATCTTAGTTATATAATAATATTAGTGTTCTATTTTTTTATAACCTTTAAAAGAGCCAATGACGGGATTTGAACCCGTGACCTCTTCCTTACCAAGGAAACGCTCTACCCCTGAGCTACACCGGCGATAAAAACTAAGAGCGAGAGACCGGGTTCGAACCGGCGACATTCAGCTTGGAAGGCTGACGCTCTACCAACTGAGCTACTCTCGCAATAATTTTTTTTCAAAATCCTTGTAATATAATTGTGGGGAGAGCAGGATTCGAACCTGCGAAGACGTAGTCAGCAGATTTACAGTCTGCCCTCGTTGGCCGCTTGAGTATCTCCCCAATAATTAATCACTCTTTTAAAGAACTTGAGCCGATGGAGGGACTCGAACCCACGACCTGCTGATTACAAATCAGCTGCTCTAGCCAGCTGAGCTACATCGGCTTTTTTTATTGTTTTTAACGCAACAAAAAGTCCGCTATTTCTAACGGACTGCAAATGTATATATTTATTTATTTAATCAAAACATTTTTTGAGATATTTTCTTATAAATGTGCTCTTAATTTCTCTTTACGCTTCTTTAACTGTCTTTCTAGTGAATTTACCGCCGAATCTACACCTTCTTCAAAAGTTTTGCATACTTTTTTAACTACAAGGCTATCGCCAGGGATACTTACTCGCGCTTCAAATATTTTATTTTCTTTGTCACTTGTGTTTTCTAATTTTAAATATACGTCTGATTTTATAACCTTGTCGTAATATACATCTAGTTTATCCATTCGTTTTTGAATAAAGTCTATTAATTTTTGGTCTGCATTGAAGTTTACTGATTGTGTGTTTACTCTCATCTTTCGGCTTTTAGGGTTAGACAATATAGTTTTGTGCAATTATTTGTTTCTTGGATGTGATTTATCGTACACCTTTTTAAGTTCTGCTATACTATTATGAGTATAGACTTGTGTAGCGGCTAAACTGGAGTGTCCAAGTAATTCTTTTACTGCGTTTAAATTCGCACCTTGGTTAAGTAAATGAGTTGCAAATGAGTGCCTCAATATATGCGGGCTCTTTTTTATCTTAGTTGATGCCTTACTAAAATACTCATTTATTATTCGGTAAACAAGATTTTCATAAATTTTATCTCCTTTTTTGGTTAAAAAGAAAGTCTCTGTATTTATGATTTTTTCTAAAGCCTGTCGCTTAGCTACATACGCTTTAATTGATTCTATTACACTGTCCAATAACGGTAATAAACGTTCCTTATTTCGCTTCCCTAAAACTTTAAGTGTTTTATTTGCAATATCGACATCTACCATTTTAAGTTGCACTAACTCAATGCGACGGATTCCTGTTGTATAAAAAAGCTCTATAATTAACTTGTCTCGAAATCCTTCGAAGGAACTATCAAAAATAAAATCGTCTAAGACTGCTTCAACTTCACTAACCGAAAATGGAACCTGTATCTTTTTACTTGTTTTTAGTGCTTTGTGCTTCGACAATGGATTTTTAGCTAAACTTTCAACCTTGAGTAAAAACTTATAGAAGGAATTCAGTGATGAAATTTTTCTATTTATACTCCTATTAGAAATACCAGATTCTGAAAGTGAAATAATCCAACTTCTAATTTGAGAATAATTCACTTCTACTATATCGGTAGTTTCAAATACTTCTTTATTGAATTTTTGAAAACGTTCCAAATCGCGTTGATAAGCAATAATGGTATGCTGAGAATATTTTTTTTCAAATTGCAGGTATTCTATAAAGGCTTTTAAAGACATATAAAACTATTAAGGACAAAAGATTTTCTCTACAATTAATAGGACTTTAATATTTGGTGATTACGAATCTTTAAGCATTCAATCTCCAATATGATATTAAATACAAGTCTACAATCTATTTTCAATCAATTATGATAAAAGTACAAAACTTTAGAACAGATGCCAATATGATCCAAAAAAAAAAACCCACAATATATATTGTGGGTTTTTAATTTATTTTATTACAACGATCTAGATTTCTTCTGCATCTCTTAAACGTTGAATGTACTGTGCTTTTTGTATTTGAGCTCTACGTACTACTGAAGGCTTATTAAACTGCTTACGTGTCTGTAAAGATCGCTTAGTTCCAGTTTTATCAAACTTTCTCTTAAAACGCTTTAGCGCTCTATCTATATTTTCTCCTTCTTTAATTGGTATTATTAACATAGTGTCTTAACCTCCTCTCTTTTAGAATTTCGGATTGCAAAGATAAATACTAAATATTGATTTCCACTTATGAATCTCAATTTATTTTTATCTTTTTTACTTTGATTCAATTCTTTAATCTGTCGCGGCCTTATATTCCTTATTATCGATTACAATTTTAGCAATAATTTCCCTAAGTATCTCGGATGTTCCACCCCCGATAGTTCCTAAACGACTGTCTCTTGATAATCGTGCCATTGGGTAATCTTCCATATAACCATAGCCACCCAATATTTGCAAACAATCATAAATAACTTTATCTGCCATTTTTGTCGATAATAATTTAGCCATGGTAGCTTCTTTTACGACATAATTACCATCATTTAATTGTTTCGCAACCGTATAGTTGAAGACTTTACATAATTCTATTTCACTTGCCATATCGGCTACAGAATGTCGTAATGCCTGAAACTTATCTAGGGTATTACCAAAGGCTTTACGGTCCTTCATGTATTGTATAGCGTACTCGAGCGCATACTCTGCTCGCGCATGTGAATTTACACCCATTACTAATCGTTCCAATGAAAAATGCTGCATGATATAAGGAAATCCTTGTCCTTCTTTTCCCATTAAATTTGATGCAGGAATCACAACATTATCAAAAGCTATTTCTCCTGTATCTGAAGCACGCCAACCTAATTTATCTAATTTAGTAGCCGAGATTCCACGGGTGTCTCTATCCATGATAAAAATACTCATCCCTTTATTTCCAAGCTCCGGGTTTGTTTTGGCTGCTACAACTAAATAGTCACTATACAAACCGTTTGTAATAAATGTTTTTGATCCATTAATTACATAGGTGTCACCTTGCTTCACTGCGGTTGTTCTCATGCCTGCCACATCACTTCCACCAAAAGGTTCTGTTATACAAAGACATCCTATTTTTTCACCGGAGATACTCGGTGCCAGATAACGTTCTTTTATATCGTGGTTTCCTTCTTTATTAACATGAGTCATTGCGAGATACACATGAGCCCAAATTGCTGCTGCAAAACCTCCTGAATTTATTTTTTGTAATTCTTCCAAAAGAATAACCGTATAGAACAAATCTAATTCTAATCCTCCATATGCCTCTGGATAGGCCAATCCAAAATAGCCCATTTCACCAAATTTCTTCCAAATAAACCTATCTATTGTTCCCGTTTCTTCCCATTTATCAATATGAGGAACGACTTCCTTTTTTAAAAAATCCTGAAGACTTTTTCTAAAAAGTTGATGCTCTTCTGTGAAGTACATGCTATCCATTTTTCTTTGAAATTTTTAGTGATTTAATTGAGCTTCAAATATAATTTAATTATCTCAATTTTGTGAGCTGGAAAGTCTTTTACTTTTATTAAATCTTCAAATGATGTAAAGCCTTCCCTTAAGGTTCTTTGTTCAATAATTTCATAGGCCAGTTCATAGTCTATATGTTGTATCGTAACCAACTCTTCTATAGTTGCTGTATTTAGATTTAACCTAACAACTTGTCTAGGAGTTTTAACCGTAAACTTATTGGTAAGGCGCGCTATAACTTCGGGAGTTAACCCATACACATCTAGTAATTGAACATTGGCTATAAAACCACTTTCAAAACTGTTTCTAAGTTTAATAATTCGTGTGGAAAGTTTTTCGCCTATACCATGAACCTCTCGAAGTTGACTTTTAGTTGCTGTATTTAAATCCATTTTTAATTCAAAAGGGCGCTTTGAATTCTCGGCATCCGTCCCTTTTATCTTTAATCTAGATCTTGGTTGTGTTACCCATTCTGGAAACTTAAAATAAGGCGATATGGTATTGAGAAGTGAATCGGAAATTTTGGTAACCTTTTGGAACTGTTTGACTGAATTCACCCATTGGTCCGCTGCTCTAAATTGGTGGAGTCTATTAATAGCTTCATTGGACATTCCAAGGGTATATCCTTTATAGTCGGTTATATAATTTGGATTGAATGGGTATCGTTTTGGTTTACGCCGCTCCATTGCAACCAAAGCTAAAGAATCAACTTCTTTTTGAAAGCTTTGCCATTGATGTTGATTGATTGAAATTTCCTTTGGTGAAAAGTCAATAAAAAAATACACCATTTGCGACACAATAATTAGCACAAACAATAAAAAAATCCCATTTCGTTGTTTTCTAGAAAACTCGAAATGGGATTTAATTTGCATGTTTAAAAATTTATAATTTGGATCAATTGAATTCGCAAATTAATTCAAAACCCTAATTAAGCTATAATAGCTTATTTATTAACCTGTTTTTTACGCTGCTTTTTTAGCCTTTATAGCCGCCAAATATTTATTTAATTCTGCCTTAACTTTCGGAGCTAATAATACAATACCAACCATATTTGGTACCATCATAGCAAAAATCATCGCATCTGAGAATCCAATAACAGAGCCTAAACTGGCTGCAGCACCTATTACTACAAAAACACAGAATAATAATTTATAAGCATACTCCATTTTTTTCGTTCTTCCAAATAAATAAGACCATCCCTGGAAACCATAATAAGACCAAGAAATCATTGTACTAAAAGCAAATAATACAACAGCAACTGTAAGCACATATGGGAACCAAGAAATAGCTGATTCAAAGGCTCCAGATGTTAATAAAATGGCCTGTGCATCATTTAATCCTGCATTCGCAGCAGTAACATTTCCTGTTATAATTAATACTAAAGCGGTCATGGTACAGACAACAACAGTATCAATAAAAGGTTCTAACAAGGCTACCATTCCTTCAGAAGCTGGATATTTCGTTTTCACAGCTGAATGTGCAATAGATGCAGAACCAACTCCTGCTTCATTAGAGAATGCCGCTCTTCTAAACCCTTGGACTAAAACACCAACGGCTCCACCAGCTACACCCTCTGGACTAAATGCACCATCAAATATTTGCATAAATGCAGATCCAATCATATCGTAATTCGCAAAGATTACAAATAAAGATGCCGCTACATAAATAACGACCATAAAAGGTACAATTTTATCTGTTACTTTTGCTATCTTTTTAATTCCACCAATAATAACAATCCCGACAAAAACGGCCATGACTAAACCAAACAGCCATCCTTTACCATGTAAAAAAGAAGCTTCTCCTCCGGTTATATTTTCAACTAATTGAAATGCTTGATTTACCTGGAACATGTTTCCACCTCCAAAAGAACCACCGATTACAAATACGGCAAAAACTACCGCTAATATTTTTCCTAATTTACCAAGACCTTTCTCCTTAAGACCTTTTGTTAAATAGTACATTGGACCACCATAAACAGTTCCGTCGGCTGCAATATCTCTATACTTTACACCAAGTGTACACTCTACAAATTTTGATGCCATTCCTAAGAATCCTGCAACAATCATCCAAAAAGTTGCTCCAGCTCCACCAATGGACACCGCAATAGCGACACCAGCAATATTCCCTAGACCTACAGTTGCGGACAATGCAGCTGTCAATGCTTGAAAATGAGTAACCTCTCCTTCATGGTCCTCAATTGCTATGGTTTCAATTTTATCTCCATCTGGATGTGGGTCACCAGCAACATGCATAGATTCATGATGATCAATATCGTCATACTTTCCTCTTACAATATTTATTGAAGTAAAAAAGCCTTTAATGTTTATAAAATTGAAATAAAATGTAAAATAGGTCGCTCCCAGAATTAATGGAAACAAAACCCAATAAATTTGGACATTTTCAGAAAATGGTATTTGATAAAAGATGAAATTTACAAACCATCCGGTAGCATCACCAAATTTCTCATCAATAACTTGATCAATTCCTTTTTCTGCCTCTTGAGCAAAACTTAACAAGGGTAATATTAATGTGAAAAATGAGAGAAGATATTTCTTCATAATTAAAATTTATTAGTTAGTTGTTTTATTTAAAAACTTTTGTTAAGCCAGCAAGATGCTAAAAATAATTGAGTTTTTAAAACATATGTTGTTAAAACCACTTGAACTAATCTATATCATAGACCGAATTTAGCATTTGAATTTGTTCAGGTTTACCAAGAACGATAACCTTAGAATTAGGCACTAATTTCATATTGGCTTCAGGGTTCACGATATAAGTTCCATTAATATCCTTATAGCCAATTACGTTACATCCTGTCCTTCGGCGAAGGTCCAAATCTTTAATAGTTTTCACTTCCGAAGTATCATATAATTTCTCCACAGGAATTTCTTCGATATTGATATTTGCCTTTCCAACAATGGAAAGGTTATCTATAAACTCAATCAATCCCGGAACAACAACTAAAGAAGCCATATGGTCCCCTCCAATTTTATCTGGTAATATCACATTATTTGCGCCTGCTAGCTTAAGTTTATTATAAGACGTCTCCTGAGATGCTCGACTTATGATATTCATGCCCTTATTAATTTGTCTTGCAGACAGGACGACGAACAAATTATCGGCATCGCTAGGTAATGCTGATATTAAGCAATTAGCACGATTTACTCCGGCTTGTAATAATATTTCATCTTCGTTAGCATTCCCCAATACAAAGGGAACCATTTCACTTTGAAACTTATCTATAACTTCTCTATTTTTTTCAATTACCACAAATGATTTATTATAAACCATTAATTTTTTTGCTGCTTGCTTTCCGTTTCTTCCATAGCCACAAATAATGATGTGGTTTTTAAGACTATCAATCTTTTTTTGCATCTTTTTTTGTTTTATTTCTTCAACATCATTTTTGCTTAAAATATATTCTGTAATTACTTTAATAGCATAACCAACAATAACAACACTTGCCAGAATTAAAAATACAGTAAAAATTTTAGACTCATCATCCAGAGGTTGTACTTCTCCAAATCCAACAGTAGTAATGGTAATAACCGTCATATATAACGCATCAACCCAAGTTAGACTGGACATAATTTTAAAACCAAAGACCCCAATTAAAAGGAGGATGCATAACAATATTATTGCCATGTTAATCTTTGATCTAAATAATTTTATAAATGTTTTGTTCATAGTTACAAATCAAAAACCGATGAGCGTTTGGTATACACCAAATCTTTAATACGCATCCAAAAGGCAATGAATAAATAGAGGGCAAATCCAAAGCCTACAGTTACAAATGTGAGATACATGAAAGAGGTTCGAACGACTTTAGCTCTAATCCCTAAACGGTCGGCGATACGCTGACATACATAGTAACCTCGCTTTTGGAAATAGAGTAAAGATTTGTAAAAAATATTCATAGCGACAAAGTTGGTGAAATTTTGCTGCAAAAAAAAAACCACTCAAAAAAAAGTGGCTTTAATTTTTTAATGAAGAAATTTATTATAAATGAATTATAGCATCAGCATTTCCATCTGGATCTCCATTTACAGTACCATCAGTTGATGGATTACCTAACAATAATACGCCTGCAGCGTGTGGCGCTGACATTGACGTTCCACTAATCGTATTGTATCCACCGCCTTTCCATGTAGAAAATACTGCCACTCCAGGTGCACAGTAATCAACTGGTGGGTTCCCATAATTAGAGAAAGATGCCCAGTCATCATTACTATCCATTGCAGAAATAGTATATACATTATTACCATTTGCTCTTGCTGGAGAATGATTATTAGCATCATCTGATTCGTTCCCAGCAGCCAGCACAAACTTAACTCCGGTAGCTGCCGCTGCAATTACGGCATTGTCAAGCGCAGTAGATGCTCCTCCTCCCAAACTCATATTAGCAACGTCGCCGTTACTACCATTTGCTGCAACATAATCAATCCCTGCAATTACTCCTGAGGTAGATCCACTTCCTCTTCTATCCAAAACTCTTACTGCTACTACTGTACTCCCTGGTGCTACACCAACCGATCCAATTGTATTATCAATAGCCGCAATAGTTCCTGCAACATGAGTTCCATGGCCATTTTGATCATCGGCATCTCCTCTTCTTAAAAAGGAAGCACTTCTAGTCACATCCACATTTAAATCTGGATGATCTAAATCGATTCCTGAGTCAATAATCCAAGCGGTATTTGAAGATGCTTGTGCACCTCCACCAACTCTAGTCGTTCCATAAGGAATAACTTGAGGGTCTGGACCACCTCCATTTCCACCTCCACCTCCAGGTTTACCTTTATAAGGCGCAAGACTTATAGTAATATTTTGCTCAATACGTTTTACTCTTGGATCTTTTCTAAGTGCCTCAACTTGAGATTCAGTCAAGTTAGCCGTAAAGCCCATAATTGTATGGCCATAAGTAGCGGTAATATCACCTTCATCCAACTTAATAGCCTTAAATTCATTTGAATACTGAGATTTTAATGTCTTCATTTGAGAGTCATATGCAACTTTAGAAGTCACTTTTGATAGCTTGGCCATTCTCCCGGACACATTATTATATTCAATGATATAACTTCCTGGAATAGGATCAGAACTTTGATACGTCACATTCTCTATCTCAGGAGAATCATCGCTAACAGCATCTGATTGGCAGCCAATAATAGTCACTGCTAAAACTCCAATAAGGGCAGACTTAAAGATTGATTGTTTTTTCATTTTTAAAAATAATTTAATGGTTAATGTTTAATTACTTTTTTTAAATATACATTATTTTTTAACAAAAAATTAAGAAAAAAACATTTTCTAGACAAAATGCAATCAATCACTTTTCAAGTTACGGATTTCCCGTAATATTTATTAGGAAAATTCTGTATTTCAGATAATTAGACAAAAACACTCAGGTTATCAAAGCATAGCCAACACGACAGCTCAAACATTTATTTTTATTACAGTATTCGTTCTTTAGTTGTAAAAGGGCTTGTGATTGAAATGCCGATTTGGATATATTTTTCATGCTATTAAATGCACTTATAATACTATTCTTTTCAGAAGCTAATTGCCGCATAACGAATATAAGCTTGTCATTTATTAATACGCCCTGATGCTTAGCAAAGGAAAATTTAAGTGGGATAATTGTATTTATTATTAACAATTCTATAAACTCTCGGGTTGTTGCTTTGTTAGATTTTTTTGAGACATTATTAAAGGTGTAATGTGTCTCCCAGAATAACGATGTTGCCACTGAAAATAATTGATAAAGCTGTTCAAGCGTTTTAGCTGCAACAACTTTTGAAAATAAATTGTGATTATCATAATATAATCGAGCGAGCTGTGCTAAACGTATTGTTGGAAAATTGGAAGGTCTTAATCTAAAAAACTGCAAAGGAATAACACCTTCATTAGACAGGCCATATTTACAACTTAAAAATTGATATTCATTTTGCAACTCTCGAACATATTGTGCTTGGTCCTCTCGTTCTAAAAGGCCACATTGCCCATAAAATAAAGCTTCCAGGCTTAAAAGTTTCGATTGAGTTTTTCTTAATATTGAAAATTCAAAGGAATTCGCCAAACTAATAAATGATTCCCCATTTATTTTAAGTCCAAAATTTTTAGCTAACAGTTTAAACAATACAGCTTCCCAATTATTTGACGATTGTGTTAATAGCCCTTCAATCTCATGAGATTTTCGTTCCAGACGTTCAAAAAATAAGCGTTCCAACCAATTCTCAATTATAAAATCGTCAACCTCTGCGAAATCATGTTCACAATTAATCCATTTTTGTTTTTTAGAAAATAACTTGTGATAACTTTGAGACGCATTGTGAGACACAAAATTTTTAAGTTCTAAAGTTGGAATTCTGGTATTGTTTTTTCTAAATATATCTGTATCATGCTCCCAAACCACGTGGAGTATTACATTATCATATGCTTTGTCAGTCTCATGATGATGCACAAACCAATCAGATGCATTGACATGTATCTCTACATTTCCAGCCCAGATTTGTTCTCCTATTTTTAGTTGTGAATTAAAAAAATCTGGTCCAGCATTTAAATTATGTTGTCCAACAGCTAAAATGGTAATTTGTGCCCCATTGACAGTCTTTAAATTGAGAACATCAATTTTTTTATACTTCCATATGTGATGTAGAAAATCTTCATTCATTTATAAATGTAAGAAAAATATTCATATCTATATCAGTTATTCCCTAATTTTATGTGACGGACAAATCTAAAAAATGTAAAACACAATTCGCCTATTAATTATCAATTGAAAATAATTAGCTTTCGGGATATATAACTTAGTTCAGAAAACTCAATTCAGTTCATTCTGTCTAAATTACCCTAAATTTGTATAAAATTAATTCAACAATGAGTACCTCTTTTAAATTCAAGTTGGTATTACTGATCTGTTTAATTGCATTTATAAACTCTTGTAATAAAATCAAGAACACTAAAAACAGCCAACAATGCCCTAATCAAGTCGATGGAAAAATTATCGATATGTCGGGCTTAGATGGTTGTAGATGGATGATTCAATTAAATGATGGCTCTAAAATAAACCCTATAAACTTAGAGGATTTTGGAGTTACACTAAAAACGAACAACAACATTAAAATATCATATAAGGAAAATAAGGATATGATGACTGCTTGTATGGCAGGAAAAATTATTACAATTCTTTGTATTTATGATAGTGAATGACTTATTGAATAAGTTTCGATTTAATCAATATAGCCCATACTTCGCATCCAATCGTCGTTAAACATTTTACCTACATAACGACTTCCATGATCATGAAATAACACAACTACCACATCGTCCTTTGAGAAGTGTTCTTTGAGTTGTAGTAAACCTTTAATAGCCGCTCCGGCAGAGTTCCCTAAAAACATCCCTTCTTCTTTTGCTAAAAGTTGAGTATAAATAGCAGCATCTTTATCTGTAACTTTGGTAAAACCGTCAATTATACTAAAGTCTACATTCTTTGGTAAAATATCTTCACCAATACCTTCTGTGACATATGGATAGATTTCATTATCGTCAAAAATACCTGTTTCATGATATTTTTTAAATACCGATCCATAGGTATCTATACCCCATACTTTTATATTCGGATTATGTTCTTTTAGAAATTTACCAATTCCAGATATCGTTCCTCCGGTACCAACACCAACAACAAAATGTGTTATTTTACCATCGGTTTGTTTCCATATCTCAGGAGCTGTACTCTCGTAATGTGCTTTAGCATTACTGGGGTTATCATATTGATTTACATACCATGAGTTTGGTGTTTCCTCTGCTAATCGTCTGGACACTGAATAGTAAGATCTTGGATCATCTGGATTTACATTGGTAGGACAAACCACAACCTCAGCACCCACAGCTCTAAGAATATCCATTTTTTCATTTGACTGTTTATCTGAAATTACAAAAATGCATTTATATCCTTTAACAATAGCAACAAGTGCCAAGCCCATTCCGGTATTCCCGGATGTACCCTCAATAATGGTCCCTCCGGGCATTAATCTCCCATCAGCCTCAGCATCTTCAATCATCTTCAAAGCCATTCTGTCCTTTACAGAATTCCCAGGATTAAAGGTTTCATATTTTGCCAATACCAGACACGGTAGGTCTTTAACCAATTTATTTAACTTTACTAAAGGTGTATTTCCAATAGTTCCTAATATATTTTCAGCGTATTCCATATGTTTTTTTACTCAGGCAAAAGTAGTTAAAAGTTGAAAATGAAACATGAATAATTTAAAATAACAAACTATTCAAATCGCATTGCCTTAATAGGTGATATTTTAGTAATGATATAGGACGGTATTAAGAGCATTATTAAGCAGACCATAAATGTCCCAATATTAAGTGCCAAAATATAGCCTACATTAATATATACTGGGACCTCGGTGACATAATATACACTGGGGTCCAAAGGAAATAGTTTAAAATACTTTTGAATAAAAAGCACACCCAAACCAATAAGGTTCCCCCAAAACAAGCCTAATAGAATTAAATAGCCCGCATTATATAAAAACAATTTTCTAATACTCCAATTATTGCTGCCCAAGGCTTTTAAAATCCCGATCATTTGGGTGCGTTCTAATATTAAAACTAAAAGTGCAGTAATCATATTAATCCCAGCAACAATTATCATTATGCCGATAATTCCATATATGTTTTTGTCGAATATTTTAACCCATTCAAAAGTTGTAGCATAGGTTTCGGTTACCATTTCCGTGCGTAATAATGAGGGAGTCTTTTGATAAATTTCTTCACCTTTTAACGCCAATTCAGAATAATCATTTATGAACACTTCAAAATTCCCAATTTGATCTTCGTCCCATTTATTTAATCGCTGTACATGTTTTATATCTCCAATTAAATAGGTTTCGTCCAGCTCTTGAAACCCGGAGTTAAAAACACCTACAATATCAAATTTTGCATAACGAATGCGTTCCCCATCAATACTAGTAAATAACATTTGGAAACTATTCCCAATTTCAAAACCCAACCGATTTGCCAAATATTGAGAAATTATCACCTCGCTGCTCTGTTTATCACTATACTCTGGAAGCCTGCCCTGAATTAAGAACTCCTGAAAATAACTCCATTTATAATCGGTGCCAACACCTTTTAAAACCATTCCTTCAAAATCAGTAACCGTTCTAATTATTCCGAATTTTGTCGCGACTGCCTGGACATGAGCAACCCCTTCTACATTTTTAAACTCAGGATAAAAATCTTGATTAATCGTGATTGGAATTTGCGATTGGTTAGAAGCATTGCTGTCAAAGTTAGAAATAGTTACATGTCCATTAAATGCTACAGCTTTTTCCCTGATTTTTTGCTGCAGTCCAACACCTGTGGCAATAGCTATCATCATCACTAAAACACCTATAGCAATTGCGATAATTCCAATTTTTATTATTGGCGCCGAAATACTACTTTTATACGACTTAGATCCAATAATGCGTTTTGCTATAAAATATTCGAATTTCAAATTTTGACAATGATTTTAAATGTCCTCAAAAATACAGTTTTATTATTTGTTTTTTTATTAATTTCTTGTGGTTACAATTCTGACCAAAAGAACGAATCTGTTAAGAAAACAAATGAACCAAATATTATAATCAATAAAGATAATGTACCTATTCTAGTCGGTGCCAATCAAACTAATACCTATTTACCTTTACTAAAAGGTAAGCGTGTGGCTGTTGTTGCAAATCAAACTTCTGTTATTTTTCAAAGCTTAGAGCTCAACAATCAAGAACCTATAGCTTTTACTCATTTAGTAGACTCATTAGTTTCTTTAAACATCGATGTTAAAAAAGTATTTGCACCTGAGCATGGCTTTAGAGGTACTGCTGATGCTGGTGAGGTTGTTAAGGATGGGGTGGATACAAGAACAGGTTTGCCAATTGTATCACTTTATGGCAACAACAAAAAACCAACAGCGGAACAACTTAAGGGTTTAGACATGGTCATTTTTGATATTCAAGATGTAGGTGCTCGTTTTTACACTTATATTTCTAGCCTCCATTATGTCATGGAAGCTTGTGCAGAACAAGGTATTCCCATGCTTATTTTAGATCGTCCAAACCCTAATGGACATTATGTAGATGGCCCCATTTTAGAAAAGGAACATAAGAGTTTTGTTGGTATGCATCCTATTCCAATAGTTCATGGCATGACCATTGGGGAATATGCACAAATGATAAATGGCGAAAAATGGTTAACCAACGGAGTTCAATGTGACATAACCGTTATTAAGAATAAAGATTACTGGCATAAAAGAGCTTACAATCTTCCTATAAAACCATCCCCAAATCTCCCCAATAATATCGCCATAAATTTGTATCCTAGTTTGTGCTTTTTTGAAGGAACGAATGTTAGTGCAGGAAGAGGTACCGATAGGCAATTTCAAATATTTGGAAGCCCCTATTTAGATTCACAGTTATTTGATTATACATTTACCCCACACCCCAATGAGGGATCAAAATACCCCAAACATAAAGATGAAATTTGTTACGGTCTTAATCTTAATAGTGTTTCTTATCTAAATACCACTAATTTTGAGTGGTTAATTAAAGCGTATAATAACACTGAAGACAAAACAAAATTCTTTAATGCTTTTTTCACTAAACTAGCGGGCACTACTAAATTACAAAAACAAATAGAAAACGGATTAACGCAGGCTCAAATAAAAGCGACTTGGCAAGATGGGCTGCAGGTTTTTAATACTACAAGAGCGAAATACTTACTGTATGATTAATGTTTATCGGTAGGTATAATGGTTGGTTTTTGATATTTCTGAAAGGGTTGTTTTAATAGTTCTATAACATCGCTATTCTCTTTTTCATTTGGAAATACATCAACACCATAAATTAAATCTTCTCTATTCATCTTCATATAGGTACCAAATAACCTGTCCCAAATAGAAAAGATATTACCGTAATTTGAATCGGTATATGGCAGTACATAATGATGATGAATTTTATGCATATCAGGAGAAACCAAAACATAACTCAAAACATGATCTACTTTTTTAGGCAATTTTATATTCGCATGACTAAATTGTGTAGCTACCAAAGACATCGATTGATAAAGCATGACAATCCCGATTGGAGCACCAATAATAAATACACCTGTTAAGGTAAAAATATAACGAATCACACTTTCTAGTGGATGATGTCTGTTGGCTGTAGTTGTATCTACTTTATGGTCGGTGTGGTGCACTAAATGAATCATCCAAAGTGGTTTTACCTTGTGTTCAATAAAATGAGGCACATAGGCACCCACTAAATCCATAAGCAAAATCCCTATAATTACATATAACCAAACAGGGAGTTCTGGTAATAAATTCAAAATTCCAATATTATTTGTCATCACATAATCGGCCGATTGAAGTAATACAAAAGCTAGTGTGAAATTTATAATAATTGTTGTTATGGTGAAAAAAATATTTGGCACTGCATGCCTCCACTTTTTATAATTGAATTTAAATAAAGGGACAACACCTTCTATTAACCAAAAAAAGGTTAAGCCTCCAACTAAAATAATACTACGGTGCAAGGACGGAATAGATTCGAAATAATTAAGTATGGTTTCCAAGAGTCTTTATTTTTTTTTTAAATATAGTAAAAAGTTGGAAGATGAAAGTGGAGACTGGAGATGTGAGTATTGAGTAATGAGATGGAAAACGAGTGACTATAATCAGGGTGCAAATATATGAAACTGGCCTGCCATTGTTATCGCTTAGCATCTTTCTTCGAGTATCGAAGCTAAAACTAATAATTTAACACTATAATTTTATCCGCTTCTTCATCGCTTCAACAATATTGAATGCCGCAGGACAAATGGCCATATTTTTAAGTGTCAGGTTAGATATTTGTTGAAATTTTTTTCGATCAGTATGCGGAAACTCACGACAAGCTTTTGGGCGTACTTCATAAATAGAACAAAAATTATCTGCTCCTAAAAAAGTACAGGGTACACTTTGAAGCACATAATCGTTATCTTCATCTACGCGTAAATATTGTGATATAAATTGTTGTGGTTTCTGTTTAAAGAACTTTGCAATTCGTTCAACATCTTTATCTGTAAATAAAGGCCCCGTTGTTTTACAACAATTGGCACATTCAAGACAATCCGTGCGCTCAAACTCATCTTGGTGCAATTCTGCCATTAAATAATCCAATTGTTTAGGTGGTTTCTTTTTAAGCTTAGTAAAGAAGGTTTTATTTTCCTTATGCGTATCTTTGGCGCGCTTTGGAAGATTATTTATAAGGTCTTGCATGCTGCAAAAATACTATTTTTAATAAGATGCTGAATCGAGTTCAGCATAACAAATACCTTCTCAATGAAAGATCTTTTTGGAAAAGCATTATTAGATTATCAAAACGGCATTTCGACTGGTACTATGGCAGCCGTTGAAGATATTATTACCTCTACAAATATTTCTGATGAAGATGTGCTTCCACTAGCCTATTTGTTTCGTTCTTACAAAGACATGCCTAATCTTGAGCAAAAAGCATTAATGCTTGCCAAAGGAAAAATACTGGATGTTGGCTGTGGTGCAGGGGGACATAGTTTATACTTACAAGAAAAAGGGTGTGATGTAACAGCAATTGACATTTCAAAAGGCGCTATAGAAGTCACTAAACTAAGAGGTGTTAAAAAGAGTAGTATTAAGCATGTTTTGGAAGAAACAGATTTGTTTGATACAATTTTATTACTGATGAACGGTACAGGAATATTTCAAGAGCTCACTCAAGTTTCTAAATACATTAGCCATTTAAAATCTTTATTAAATATCCAAGGTCAAATTCTTATTGATTCTTCTGATATTAAATATATGTACGAAGATGAAGATGGTGGTTTTTGGTTTGACGCCAACTCCAATTATTACGGGGAGCTCGATTATTTTCTAAGCTATAAAAACGAAAAAGAAGTCCCAATGAAATGGCTCTATCTAGATTTCAATACATTATATACAGCATGCACCGCTTTGGGTTTAAAATGTGAATTAATCCTTGAAGGGGAACATTTTGATTATTTAGCTAAGATTACTAATTAATTTGTGATTCTCCTGACACATAGGTTTGTTTCACTTTAATATTAGGAATTTCATTGACACTTACTGTCATGATATCTTTTTCCAAAATAATAAAATCGGCAAATTTCCCAGTTTCAATACTCCCTTTTTCCTGCTCTTCAAAATTTGAATATGCAGCCCAAATCGTCATCCCTTTTAAAGTCTCTTCACGGGTCAATGCATCGTGTATTTGAAACCCGTTTTCAGGATATTATTTTAAATCTTGTCGTACTACCGCCGCATAAAAGGTATAAAATGGACTCACGTATTCTACTGGAAAATCTGTTCCTAAAACGACTTTCCCATATTGATTGAGTAGCTTTTTATAGGCATAAGCTCCTTTCATTCGCTCTGGTCCTATTCTATCTTCTGCCCAATACATATCACTTGTTGCATGGGTTGGTTGAATTGGAAGAAGATAACTGGTATTAAAAATCAAACTTATAAGTTGCACCTGCAAGCAATTGTATACCCTGTACTGGATAATTTAACCACCGTTTGTAATCTTGATTTGCAAGATTATTAGCCTTGGCATATACTGACCATTCATCATTGATTCGGTAACCCAAATGCACATTGGCATCAAAATAACTTTCTAATACATGCGTTTGAATGACAAGGGGGTTTATAATATCTTCAATTATGCTTTGGTCCATACGCTCTCCAATATAATATAGATTAGCTCCGGCAAACCAATGCTCATCAATTTGGACATCCATAAATAATGAGGCCTTAAAATCTGGTTTATTCCATGCTTCAGCTTCAATTTTTGTGCTATAGGTAAAATATTCTGCCTTTATGCCTAAGTTAAAATTCCGATTTACATCCACATTAATTTCACCAAAAAGGCTAAATGTAGAGATATCATCATACACAACACCATATGAATTTCCATGTTGATAATTTTCTGTTCCACCAATAAGTGTTGGATTCGATTTTAACAGCGCTGTATTATTTTCGGCATAATAATTCCCTCTAATATTATAGCTCATCGTATTGGAGAGTTTTCCTTTTAATCCTACATAAGCATTGTATTGTTGGTCCGTTGGGATTACCATAAGGGTTGGTGAGACAAACACATTCTCTTTAGCAAAATCGTAATATGAATTTTGAATCAAATCCCCTTCAATCCCGCCATAAGCAATTAAAATCTCATTCACCATTCTATAAGAAACTGTAACTTTTGGATAGATATAGAATTTATTTTTACTCGCCTCTACGTCATTTAAATAATATACAGAAACGCCTAAATCTAAAGTTAGATCGTCTTCTTTTATTTGATAACTTGGAATAATACCTACATTAAAATTACTGTACTTAAGCTCGTTGTCAGCAAATAAACTCCTATTAAATGTACCTCCTAAATAATCAATTTTAATAGTTGTATTTAGTTCTCCATTATTTAATTCAATATCGAAATTGGTTTTCATCATGAACCGATTTTCTTCAGAATCATAATCATCTGCAAAGCGTCTAAAACGCATACTTCCACTGTTTATGCGTTTATCATTAAAATCTATTTCACCACCAAAATCAAAAGTAAAAAACTTGTGTTGTGCATCAATAGTATTTGCCATATCCTGTGTGAATAAAGGCTGAGACAATCCATACCAATTAAATACTTGATGTTTATAGCCTGCATCTACATTCCAAGAATAATCTCTTAACTTTTTAGCATAATTAATATTAACTTGGGTATTCGAGAATTTATCATCTAATAATAAATCTTCAATCCCCCCTTGAGAAGAATGGTAGCTCACATAACCACCCACACTTTCAGTTCTGTTTATGGCGTGATTTAAATAAACTTCCCCTAACATACTGGTATAGGTCCCAAATCCTAATGAGGCATAATTATCGTATAATTTTATCTTTTTTGCTTTATCGACATCGGCAGCTCTTCCTTTAGCTGGTGTAAATGTTGAGGCTACTGGAATTGAAAAAATATTATACTTGATCACTTTTTTAGTAGCGGTTTCAGCATCATCAATTGACGGAATTTCTTTAACCTTAAAAGCATCAGAAATTTTCGGGGTATACGGTTTTACAACATTTACAACCTCCGTATTTATAGTGTCTTTCGTTTGCCTTCGCTCTTGTGCTATTAACTGGGTAACAGCTAAAAGAAATGCTACGATTACTATGTTTTTAAATTGTTTTAGCATGTGCTATTAATTTTATGTTTTTTGATTTGATTCTTAATTTCCATCGTTGGTATCAATTGAAGCATTTGTTTTTGCTTCTTCCGATTTAATTCTGCGAAGTTCTATTCTTGCTTCTTCTACGACATCATCAAACTCTACAAAATTTTGAGTAACACTTTCCAATATATAAGTTGCTTGGTAAGCATCATTTAATGCATAAAAGTTTTTAGCCATTAAAACCAAGCCTTTAGCACCATACAATTTATAGCCTGAATAATCTTTGGCTAATTTCTGAACCACAGTATTTGAGGCCTTGAATTGTCCTTCTTTATTTTTAAAATATGCGTTAAAATACAATGCTTCTGCAGCAAGTTTTCCCGAAGCAATACGTTCCACTTGAGCATAGGCCGATTTTGCCTTATTCTCATCTCCTGTTTTCATTGCAGACCTCGCAATAATAACATGAGCATCACTTTTTATGTTTTTATCAATTCTTGAACTGGTCAACACCTTATCGGCATAAGTAACAGCCTTATTATACCCTTCCAATTGATAATGTGCTTTCATCAAATTTGATTGTGCAAAAATAATATTGCCAGGAAAGTCGGCCTCTATCTCTAGGCGCTCTAACACAGGTATTGCTCTATTCAATTCTTTATTATTTAGATAAATTTCTGCCAATCGTGTTAATGCTTGTTCTGTATATTCACCACTTGGCTTATTTACAACATACTCATAATGCCCTGCCGCATTACTCTGCAAATCTTCTTTGTAGTATAATTGTGCTAAATAAAAATGTGCATTCAAAGCGTGTAATCCATTTGGAAACTCGTTTATGTAGCTATTGAATAGTTTTATCCCTTTGCTTGTATTATTAGCTAAATATTGTTTTTCGGCTGACTCATAAGTTGTATTATCCAAATCCACATCAGACACATCAATATAATCTAAAGATTTCACCCATCTGGCATATTCATTTACACGACCTAAATCAATATAAATTAATCGAGCAGTAGATACGGCTTGAACGCCTTCCGGTGAGCCAGGATAGTTATTAGCGACATTTTTAAATTTCACCAATGCTTTTTCATCGCTCCCTGAATTATAAAGCACCAATCCTTGACGCAGTATAGCTTTAGAGATGTATGGGCTTGCACGATATTCAGAATGCAAAGCATCATACATTGTCATTGCTTTATCTATTTCATTTATTTTCACATAGGAATTTCCTAACTCATAAAGTGCATCATCCCTCAGTTTGGATTTGGTATATGTATTTATAAATTCATTTAAGGCGCTAATTTTATCAGCCCCTTTATTAATATAACCATAACTTATTGCCTTTTGAAAAAACGCATAATCTGGTTCAATCTCATTCATTTTAATAGCTCTTTCGTAAGCCGTAATGGCTTTATTGTATTGACTTGACACAAAATAACCATCTCCCAATCTCAGGTAGGCATCATTCAACCTAACCTTGTCTTCGGCGGTATTTGAAATGTATTTTTGAAAGTGCTCAGAAGCTTTAGTATAATTCTTTTGTTTAAAATAGGTATAGCCTAAATTGTAATCTATGTTTTTTATTTCTTGAGTGCTAGTAGACTGGCTGTGTCCTTGAAACATTTTAAAGCCCACCAGAGCATCGTTATAATTGGTCAAATTATAATCTGTTTCAGACTTCCAAAATATTGCCCTTGCGGTATACTTATCGTCTCTTGGCTCATTAATGGATTTATCAAAAAAGGATTCTGCCTCGAGATATTTACTTTCATTATACAATTCTATTCCTCTATAAAATGCCACTTTCTGGTAGGCCACTTTATTTTCAAAACTTTTACGTCCCTCTAGTAATTTTAATGCTTCTTTATAATTTTTTGAAGTAATGTAAGAATCAATTAATAAGGTTTCAATTTCTTCTTTGTAACCTGTATTGGGATATTTATCTAGATATCCTGCCAGTACTTGTGGCACCGATTGATATGGGTTTCCAATCTCATAACTAATTTTAGCATAATTCAACCAAGCATCTTCCTGAATTTTCAAATCATAATCCATTTGTGATGCATTTCTAAAGGCATTTAATCCTTCCTGTTTCTTTTCGAGGTTAATATAACTTTCTCCTAAATGGTAATATGCATTTTGAGCAACCGAGTTATTTCCATCAATAATTTTGTTGAATTCTGAAATAGCATTTTCAAAATCATCTTGTTTGTAATAAGCATATCCCAATAGATAATAATCTGTATTAGTCCATCGATTACGTTTCCCTTTATAAGATTTTAAGAAAGCAATTGCCTCATCGTATTGTTTTAAATTAAAATAGCTTTCACCAATAATTTTTGAAAGTTCAGAAACCTCGACTTCATCACTATTTGCTAATTGTTCTTTTGCAAGTTCAATGGCTTTTTCAAAATTTCCAAGTTTAAAATTTAAATCGGCTTGATAATATGACAACCCTTCTTTATACTTTTCGTTATCGCTAATTTGTTCAAAATACTCAGATGCTTTATCATAATCATCGCCTTCATAAGCCATGAATCCAATATAATATTTAGCCTGCGAACCATACTCTTCTGAATTTTCAACACGAGATAAATATTTTTTAGCACCTTGAGCGTTCTTGGTTGCGTAAAAGCTATAACCAAAATTAAAATTAAATTTTTCACGTTCACTTCTGGCAAGCGCTTCTTCTTCTACCTTTTCATACCATTTCCTAGCATATGAAAAGCGTGAATTCTCAAAATAATAATCCGCAACATCCATAAAGGCTGTATTGCGTTTGGTACTCGTTGGGTAATCCGTTACAAAACTTTGTATAAGGTCATCGGCATTTTGTTGATTTAACCGTACGGCACAGTTGGCAATATAATAGGCACAATCCGATTTTAGGACTTCGTCTTTCGCAGTGTCCTGAATTTTATCAAAAACTGACTGTGCTGCCAGGTACTGATTGCTATTATAAAGCGACAGCGCCTTTTGAAAATCTACCAATTCACTTGTGTATGCCGCAGTTTGCTGAGCAAAAACACCAAAATTACATATTAGTGCTAATGCTACTACTAATAATTTCTTTTTAGTCATTAATTTCGTTTTTTGTTGAGAATATATCCTAATTGATATTATGTTGTGATTATCTTTAAATTCTTCTAATACCAAAAATACTTTATATCGTTTTTATAACGTTAGAAATTTGTGATAATTATAAACCGACTTATTAAAAACGAAAAAGCGTGAATTTTACAGACTTGACAGGCTATTTTTATTTTTTTGACCATTTAAGTTTTTAATAATACATTTACATGACTTTAAAATCTGCTTTATTTATGTCCGAAACTGTTTTACATTTAAAAGACGCTTCAATTTTTCAAGGCGATAGTTTGATTCTTTCTGATGTCAATCTTGAAATGAAAAAAGGTGAATTTGTGTATCTTATTGGTAAAACAGGAACTGGTAAAAGTAGTTTTATGAAAACCCTTTATGCCGATCTTAAACTTACCAAAGGAGAAGGCTCTATCGTTGATTTTGATTTAGGTACATTAAAAGAAAATGACATTCCTTTTTTAAGACGAAAATTAGGAGTGGTTTTTCAAGATTTCAAGTTATTAAATGATAGAACTGTTAAAGGAAATTTAGAATTCGTTCTAAAAGCAACTGGTTGGACCGACAAAACTGAAATTAACTCTAAAATTGAAGAAGTACTCGAAAAAGTTGATATTAAATCTAAAGGTTTCAAATATCCATATGAACTTTCGGGAGGTGAGCAACAACGGGTAGCTATTGCTCGAGCCTTGCTAAACGATCCAGAACTTATTCTTGCTGATGAACCAACGGGTAATTTGGATCCTCAAACTAGTATTGAGGTTATGGAAGTTTTACAAGATCTTAATAAAAAAGGGCATACTATTTTAATGGCTACTCACGATTACGCCTTACTTTTAAAGTATCCTAGTAAGACACTTAAATGCGATGAGAATAAAGTTTACGAAGTGGTACAGCGAAACCAATAATTATGCTTTCAATATTAATACCTGTATATAATTATAATGTCTATCCACTTGTAGAAAAACTGAATATTCAGCTTCAGCAAATGGATATTGATTCTGAAATTAGGGTATATGATGATTGTTCTACAACACCAGCTCAACAAAATAAAAAAATCAACAACCTCAGCGGGGCTTCATATTCGGTTTTAACAAAAAATATAGGCAGAAGTGCCATTAGAAATAAATTAGCAAAAGAAGCTAGCTTTGATAACTTATTATTTTTGGATGCAGACACTATGATTATTGAATCTGATTTTATATCAACATATCTAAGTGTTATAAAAAGTGAATATCAAATCATTTATGGGGGTATTAAATATCAAAATAAAAAACCTGAAAATCACAAAGTACTCCGCTGGGCTTATGGAACCAAACGAGAAGCTTTAGCCGTTTCAGAACGGAATAAAAAACCACATCTTCGTTTTCTATCTTTAAATTTTATGATTAAAAAAAGTATTTTCAATACCTTAACTTTTAATGAAAATATACCTAATTTAAGACATGAGGATACTCTTTTCGGTTTCGAAGCTAAACATAAAAACATCAGCATAATGCATATTGAGAACCCAGTGGTGCATTTAGGACTAGAAAGCAATAATGACTTTTTAAAAAAATCAGAAGAGGCCATTGATGCTATTAAATTATTTATTAATCAAGGGCTTATTCCAAAAGAAGAGGTCCTATTGGCTAAACTAGCTTTCAAGATTAAGTGGTGTGGTTTATCTAATGTTTTTTCCATGTTGTATCATTTTTTTAAACATAAAATGAAAGCCAATTTATTTTCTCCTAAGCCTTCACTATTTATTTTCGACCTTTACCGTCTTGGTTATTTTTGTTCATTAAATCAAGATAAAAATGCTTAGATTTTCAATCATCATCCCTTTATTTAACAAAGCGAGTCATATTGCTTCTACGTTACAAAGTGTTTTTGATCAAACTTTCAATGATTTTGAAATTATTATTGTAGATGATGGCTCCACAGATCATGGTGTTCAAATTGTTGAGGCGCTGGATAGTAAAAAAATAAAATTGTTTTCAATTGATAATCAAGGGGTTTCTCATGCCAGAAATTATGGTTGCAAAAAAGCTCAGGGCCAACTTATTTCTTTTTTAGATGCTGATGATTTATGGGAACCAAATCACCTTGAGCAACTCTTATTACTGTATAAAAAACATCCTCAATGTGGTTTGTATGCAATGGCTTATAAAAAGAAGTTCAACAATTCAAGCATTCCTGCTATTTTTAAAAATATTCCCAAAACAAACAACTGGTCTGGGGTTGTAGATGATTTTTTTGAATCAAGTTTGATTGATTGTATCGCATGGACTTCAGCAGTAATGATCCCTAAAGTGATTTTTGAAGAGATAGGCGGCTTTAATGAAACCATTGAAAGTGGAGAAGATACAGATTTATGGATTCGAATGGCATTAAAATATCCTGTTGCCTTTTCATTAACCATAACTGCTTGTCATCGATTAGACGCTCCTCATCGAATTACCAATTCCTGCCCAAACACGCTCCAACACCTGGATTTGAATGCTTATAATGAAATGGCTAATACAAACCCTTCTTTGCATAAATATTTGGATTTAAACAGATTTTCTCTTGCCATAAAATATAAACTGGCAAAGAATAATAAGAAATCATATTATTATAGTAATTCAATTAGGCGGTCTAATCTAAATACTAAACAACGTTTTTTACTCAGTTTAAATTCGTTTGTATTAAAACAGCTATTAGTAATTAAATTAAGATTAAGGTCTCTTGGTGTTCATTTAAGTAGTTTTAAGTGATTTAAATAACTTATAATCACGAATATAATCAGTTTCATCAAAAACATCTGAAGCCAGCACCAGGCATACAGCTCCAGAAGAAAAATTCTCTAATTCTCTCCAAACTCCGGTTGGTATTAATAAGCCTTTGTTTGGTTTATTTAGCATAATTCTTTGTCTAGTTTCACCATCATCCAAGACCACTTCAAAACTTCCACTTAGTGCTACTAAAAATTCCATTTGCTCCTTATGTGAATGTCCTCCCCTAAATGCATCACTAGGAACATCGTACAAATAATAAACGCGCTTGGTTTCAAATGGAATACAATTCTTTTCAATTACGGCAAGATTCCCACGTCTATCTTCAATTTTAGGTATATCTATAATTTTAATACTCATAAATTTAATTTATTTCGCTTAGTGCGTTCATTTTTTTATATTTCATAATCCCTTCTAACCCAACACTAAATTTAGAATATGTTTTAGCTAAATGAATATAGTTGTGTCTTAAAAGAAAAAATATATATTTCGCTAATAACAGATAGCTTAAATTTCCATAAAATCTTTGGTATAAAGCTGATGTCGCATAAATGGCATTATTACTACCCATAAGCTTCCCAGAGCTTTCATCCGGGTGCATCACTATAGTTTTTGATTTGTGAACCATCATTAATTCCTTATCTAGAGCATTCCTCAAAAACACATATTCTTCATGCCCTTTAAATGTTTCTCCAAACCCAAAATGATCATTATAATAAATCTGATTTAATTTAAAAGTAGCTCGTTTAAATGTGATCACCCATGTGTAAATTTTCTTCAAGCTTTTTTTAGTATGACTTCCTTCAGGGTAATAATTGGTATATTTTTTACCGGTTTCATCTTTAGCTTCAAATGAAATCATATCAGCATTAGAATTTTGCCTATATGCATCTAAAATATTGCGTTTTAAATTGGGTTCATAAATAATATCATCATCTGCCATGACACAAATATCTCCTTCTGCTTCTTTCAATGCCAAATTTCTGCTTTTAGGCACACTAAATTCAAAACAATTGACAACTCTAATATTCTTCTTTGAAACCCTTAATACTTTATCCCTGGTGGTTTGATTTATAATTAAAATTTTAAAATCTGATGGATCATTATACTGAAACATCTTATCCAAAAAAATTAAATTTTCTTGATAAATTGTAGATATTAAAATCTCAATCTCCTCACTTATTGAATTCAAATCATATTTTAAACTGGCCATTTATAAATATAATAATTTTACATTTGTGTAAAGGTAAAATTATTTTTATGGTAGACTCTCCATTGGTAACAGTAATTTGCTTATGCCATAATCATGAAAGATTTGTCATAGAGTCACTCAATTCTGTAGCCTCCCAAGACTATCCAAATATTGAGATCATTATTGTTGATAATGGAAGCAAAGACAAGTCTGTCTCCCTAATATCAAACTGGGCCAAAACACATACAGTAGAAATTATTATTAACAAAACTAATCTTGGGCTTACTAGAGCGTTCAATGAGGCTTTAGTAATCGCTAAGGGCATATATATTGTCGATTTATCAACGGATGATGTATTGTTGCCTTCATCCATTTTAAACAGAGTAAAAACCTTTAAATTCTCAAAATATAAAAATCTAGGTGTCGTATTTTCTAATGTTCAATACATTGATGAAGAAGGAAATCACTTAAAATACTTATATCCAGTAGATGACCAATTTAAATCTATAACAAAGCCGGTTACCGGGAATATATATGAGGCAATCTTGCATAGTTTTTTCTTAAGCTCCCCGTCCATGCTTATTAAAAAAGAAGCTTATATTTTTTTAAATGGATATGATGAAACTTTAGACTATGAAGATTTGGATTTTTGGATTCGATCTTCCAGAGTTTATGACTACGATTTTACAGATAATATTTTAGTTAAAAAGCGGGAGGTATCAAATTCTTTAAGTACACATTTTTATAAAAGAGGTGGATTTAACCTAGGGGAATCCACATACAGAACCTGTAAAAAAGCGCATAAATTAAATCGTACGAGATCCGAAGATTTTGCCTTGTTGAACAGAGTGTTATACGAAATACGTTTAGCATTAAAAAATGTTGACATACAGATCTTTACTAAATTCTACTTGCTTTATATACGTGTTGTTATATTCATGATCTTCCGAAAGCGACTTAGTGATTAGAGTGCTGTTTTGAATCATGGATTTTAAAGTGCCTATACAACACAATTGCTACCATTATAAAATAGATGATATATCTAAAAAAGTGTGACATTACAACTCCTTCTACGCCATAAATCTCGACAAATATTTTGGACATAAAATAGAAAAGGCACAACGATACAAATTCGGTTATGATAAACCATTTCACCATTTTTTTTGCTAAAAACTGATGAGCTAAAACTAAAGATGCAAGTCTTACAAAATCTCCCAAAAGTTGCCACTTAAATAATGGGTCCATCCCTGAAAAACCAGGGTAAATTATTTCAATTACTATATTCCGAAATACATAAACTAAAAGCATCCCTATACCAAAAAGTGGTAATAGGGTTTTATAAATATGAAATACTTCAATTTTAAAATCCTTTCCATTAGTTATACTCGCAAACTTAGGAATCACATAAAGGGTAAATAACGAGGCAGAAAACACCATATAATTCTTAGAAATAAAGGTCATTGCTGTCCAAATACCAGCATCATTTTCTGTTAACGTATTTGCTAATATTGAACGAATATCAATTTCGACATAATTTAATAATACCGTTGACACAAACGACATTAATGAAAAGGCCAATAGGTTCTTTGCCAGTGGAATTTTAAATGACAATTTAGAAAACTGCACATATTCTTTAAGAATCCCAATAAGAATAAATAACATTACCGTGACCTGAATAACTGGAATAACTGCGATTGCAATTAAGGCACCGTCTAAATTATATTGCAGCAAAAGAATAACCGTAAGTGCCGCTCCTAACATATAGCTAAGTATTTCTACTTTAGCAAAATGCTTGTACTTTGACAACCCGTTTATAACCCCATTAAAAATTCGTTGAATAGCAATAAACGGAACCATCACCGCTAAAAGCTTGATGATATAACTAAACTCAGAAGAACCGAATAATTGCTGACTTAAAAATGTAGAATTGAAAAATAAAACAAGCCCTGTAGTTATTGTTCCAATTATAGTAAATACAAATGTTGTTGAAAACAACTTTTGAAGTTGCTCATGATCTTCTTTATGTTCTGACACGTATTTTACAATGCCATTAAACAAACCAAATGATGTAAATGAAGTCAATAATTGAGATAAGCTACGGAGCTGCCCAATTTTATAGATTCCTGCTTCTCCTACAAGCTCAGCTAATAATCTTTGTATAAACACAGAAACTATCAATCTTAGACTAATAATCACCGCATTTAAAGAGGTCATCTTTAATAGTAAATTTTCTCGTATAAATTTTGGTATTTTCAATCCATATTAATTTTAACTAACACCTCAAAAAATATAACTTCTACAATTGAATACTATTTCCAAAATATAAAAATAGAACTCTTATATACTAAGATTTATCATGCTCTTCTGACAACACCCCAAATAGAGAGCTTCCAAATATTATTAAGATAATTACAAAGTACATTAAATAACTCACTAAATGCGCCATATTAGCACCAATTACTCCATACAAGTCTACTAAATACACACTTGTAAAATAAGTGATAACCACTAAAAACAATTCGGTAATAACAAAATGCCAAAACATTTTTTTTGCAATTAACTGATAGGCTATTACTACTGATAATATTTTAATAAAATCTCCAACTAGTTGCCATCCAAATAAGTTTTGTACCAAACTAAAATCTTCTGTCAAGAAAAATGTTACAATAAATGGCTTCAACAAATAAATTACCAAAAGTCCCATTCCAAAAATGGGTGCAATATTTTTATAAAAGCTAAAAACTTCTTTTCTAAATGCTTTTTTAGTATTTATTTCTGCAAAACGTGGTAAAAAATATAAAGCCATCATTGAATTTACGAACATTAAATAATAGGTAGATATTCTATTCATAGCTTCCCAATGACCGGCATCCTTCATACCTACAGCTTCTATTATATAATTCCGTATAGCAATAGTGACGAGGGGTAATGCAATCCCTGAAATAATAGCCATCATTGCAAATGGCCCTAATTTCTTAATCCATGTAAAGTCTATATTGGAGACCTTGATTTGCCCAATTAAACTTCGCCTATTTAAAATCCCTACCAAGGTAATTAGAAAGATCAGTGAAGGCGAAATCACAACCGAAATTAATGCACCATCTATTTTATTTTGATAAATCAACAATAAGGTTACCATTAAGCCCATTAATTGACCAAAAATATTAAAGATTAATAAAATTCTATATTTTGAAAATCCATTCATTATAGAAAAACAAAACATGTTTAGGGAATAAAACGGAATTGCTAAGGCCATAATTTTAATGACATAATCATAATCTGCCGAAAACAACAGATTACTAACAATTTCAGCGTTATAATAACATAAAAAACAAACAAGAACTGTAGCAACAAAGCCAAAATAGTACGCCGTCGATATGGTTTTACTCAGTTTTAAAGTATCATTTTTATACTCACCGATATATTTTACAACACCATTATACATGCCAACTGTAGCAATCGTTTGAATGGCTGTAAAAAAGCTTCTTAGATTACCAATTAAAGCCAATCCTTCCGCACCAATATAAATGGCAATAAATTTAGTTGTTAAAAACCCTGAAATAATTTTGATAAAAACGGTGGCCGAATTTAACCAAGCCACATTTATTAAAACTTTACTATTTATATACTCAAATAATTTCTTCAATTAGTAGGCGTTTAAAAGGTCTATAATTTTTTTTATTTGTACAGCCGTCATAAGTGGATTTAATGGAATACTTACTACAGACTCATGCAAGGCTTCAGTGATTGGTAATTTCAATTCATTAAAATTTGACAATGCTTTTTGTTTATGTGGTGGAATTGGATAATGTATTAAAGTCTCAACATCGTTATTTTTCATATATGTTCTAAAATTTATTCTGTTATCAACGCGAACAACAAATTGATGAAACACATGATCTAGGGCGTTAGAAAAATAGGGGAGTTCTATTTTATTTGATCTAATATTTGCAAAATACTGTTTCGCAATATCAACTCTTTTAGAATTATCATCATCAAGATATTTTAGCTTTACATTTAAAAATAAGGCTTGTATTTCATCTAACCTCGAATTAAAACCCAAATGCTCATTTATGTATTTAGAACTGGCCCCATAATTCCTTAATCTTGAAATTATATCTGCTAGTTTTTCGTCATTGGTTGTAACTGCTCCTCCATCACCCAAGGCACCCAAATTTTTACTGGGATAAAAACTAAATCCTGCCGCATCACCAAAATTACCAGATCGAATTCCATCAATACTTTTAGCCCCATGTGCTTGTGCCGCATCTTCAATAAGGAGCAAATCATTTTGCTTTGCCAAATCTTGAATTTTATGCATATCTCCCAATTGCCCATATAAATGAACAACCATAATCGCTTTAGTTTTTGATGTTAACGAGGATTCAATTTTTGAAGGTGATATGTTAAATGTATTGCTCTCAGGCTCTACAAAGACTGGCTCTAATCCCGCATGAATAATTGACAAAATAGAAGCTATATACGTATTGGCTGGCACAATAACTTCATCTCCCTTTTTAAGCACACCTAACTCTATATACCCCTTAAAAATTAAAATTAAAGCTTCTAATCCATTTCCAGTCCCTATACAGTATTTCGTACCACAAAAAGTCGCAAAATTATTCTCGAAGGTCTTTACACCATTTCCTAAAATATATCTTCCAGAAGATAAAAATTGCTCGTATACTGTCCTAAACTCATTATCAAAACGAGCATTAATTGATTTTAAGTCTAAAAACTGTATCATAGCATCACATCGTTTAATTCGGTGTAATTCGCAGTTTCAATTTTATAAAAATCCTGTGCAATTGACCGTGCTCCAAATCCCTCTTTCCAGGTCAACATTCCAGATTTTATGGACTCATCATTACTTCCATTTGAACTCCCAAGATCCAAATAATCCTTTTGGTCAAAGACATTTGTTAATAAATAATCGTACAAAAAATCTAAACTTCCGAGTTGATTTTTACTTTCATCCCCAGAAATGTATTGTGCACGAGCGACACGTTTGGTTTCGAAAATCGTTGTTCCTGCAACAATTGTATTATTAAAATAAACATTAAAATGTCTTATATTATTCTTGAATTTATTCTTTAACTCCTGAATTTCCTCCAATGTATGTACCGGATTAACCTGATATTTATCTTTCAAATTAGGAATCAAAATGTGATTCCAAAATTTAGATAAGTCGTCTTCTTCAACAACTTTCAATTGATGTTTTTCTCCTCTCTTAATTCCCTCAGTTCTACTTTTTGAATAATTAATAGTTTTCAATTTCAAGGCAGAAATAATATCTCGTTTGTATAATATTGCATTGGACTTAAAAAGTAAATAATCAATTTCGTCACTTGGTAGTTTGTGATATATTTTCGGAGACAATTTCATAATCAGTTCCAAAACACCATTGACATACAGATATTGCAAAACTCCCTTCCAGGCGTTTAATACATCATTAAACTTTATGTTTTCAGACAACAGGAATCCACCATAGGTCAACCCTTGATGGGAAAACACCTTGTTCTGTACAATATTTGCAGGGCATATTGCCATCAATTTTTCATCTTTAAAAACCAAAAGCGAAAAATCCTCAAACCTATCGTGATGATAATCCATAAAATCCCTATAAAACAAAAATGTAGCATTTTTAGAACTTGCTACAAAATCATCCCAAAGCGATTTATACTCAATATTATACTTTTCTACGGAAAAAATACTTGTTAGATTAATTGGTTTTCATAGCGTGAAAGTACAAATTTAGAAATGTATTTCATCTATAAAATTCAGGTTTATAGCGATTTAAAATCCTCTGCTATTTTTCAAAAGTTATAAGCAGTCCCAGCAACAACTCAATTATACTATAGCTCTAACTTTTCTTTACAAACAAATAATAAAAATTAATACAAATTATTGCAGTATTAGTGATTACAATTGGCCATGAAGTCGCTAATAATATTCCGTAGATCACAAAAAAACCACAACCAATTGAGTTAATTATTCTAAGTTTGGTTACATCTTTCATCATGAACGACACTAATAGTGATGCCATTGCTATATACCCAATCCATTCGGTTAAAGATATTCCTAATAGTTCCATACTTTCATTTCTTAGTCATAAAAAAAGAGAAAACCATAATAGATTTTCTCTTTAAATATATCGGTTTTAAACCAATTATTATAAACTCTTATTTCTTTTTCTATCCACTTCTTTCAAAAACACTTTACGTAAACGTAAATATTTTGGTGTAACCTCAACATATTCGTCTTTTTGAATATATTCCAATGCTTCTTCCAGTGAAAACTTAATTGCAGGAACAATTTTAGCTTTATCATCTGCACCCGAAGAACGTACATTACTCATCTTCTTAGTTTTTGTAATATTTACAGCCATATCGTCACCACGAGAATTCTCTCCAATAACCTGACCTTCATAAATATCTTCACCTGGTTCTACAAAAAACTTACCTCTATCTTGTAATTTATCTATTGAATAAGGAATTGCTTGCCCTTTCTCCATAGAAACCAAAGATCCATTTTGACGTTCTGGAATCCCACCTTTAACTGGTTGATATTCTTTAAAGCGATGTGCCATAATTGCCTCACCAGCAGTTGCCGTTAACAATTGGTTACGCAAACCTATAATACCTCTTGATGGGACCATAAACTCACATACCATACGCTCACCCTTAGCTTCCATGCTTAACATTTCACCTTTACGCATGGTTACCATTTCGATCGCTTTTCCAGATACTACTTCAGGTAAATCAATTGTCATCTCTTCAATTGGCTCACATTTTACACCATCAATTTCTTTAATGATTACTTGTGGTTGACCAATTTGAAGCTCATAACCCTCACGACGCATGGTTTCTATTAATACAGACAAGTGTAATACTCCTCTACCAAAAACCAAAAATTTATCGGCGCTATC